>Ga0209629_10000103_pt1 | contig 37822 bp, 33 predicted proteins | sample TergutCu122P5_FD_187286 | JGI IMG/M metagenome (GOLD analysis project Ga0209629, IMG submission 187286) | Cubitermes ugandensis P5 segment gut microbial communities from Kakamega Forest, Kenya - Cu122 P5 (SPAdes) (version 2) | ecosystem: Host-associated > Arthropoda: Insects > Digestive system...
GCAACCAGGCTTCGCCTTTCAATTCGGATTCGGATAATATAGCAAACTGCTGTTCCGATACTACCAGTTCATGGTATTCAAGCAATTCCGGCAAATGTTCAAAGTCTTGCTCCTCCATAAGCTGCACAGGCAACAAAATACCAAGCGGCGCGGCGACATACACAACCGACTCCGGCGTCTGCTGCAAAAGCTGTCCCAACGCAAACCAGGTAAACGTCGGGGGAGTTTGCAAAACGCCGTGCGCAAATGTAACATGTTCGGGCGGCACGCCGCAAAAGAATCCAAGCATTTCTTTTAATGAAGACGGCTCGGGCTGCTGTATGGCCGCCCCGGCTAATAACGGCACTATTCACATCGGCCCCGTGTCCGGCACAAATATACAATCCGCGGGCGACACTTATACCTACGGGCTTTTAAGCGAATACAATAGTAGCACCGGGGGCTGTACCGTCACCGCCGCTTGTACGGCCCAACTTAACTCTTTTAAAACTTTCTACACCGCCTGCGCAACTAACCCCGCTTCCGGGGCTGCGTGTAATACCAGCACGTTTCAGCCTTGTTATCTTACGGGCAGCGCTATTCAAAGCATACCGAACGCGTCAGGAGGCTTTTTTGCGGGAACCTGCATTATGCCGAGCGGTGCTTATAATTGCCAAAGCAACTCTTTTCACTGTGAAGACGGCTGCGATTGGATCACAAGCGGCACTTATAGCTGCCGCGGCAACAGCGTTACGACAGTAGTCTCCGGGGGATACGACCCGGCGCAGTGTTATAAATGGCTGTGTTTCTGCTATCCGACAATAGTGTCGTACGCGACTTGTAGTTAATGTTTTATGATAAATAAAAATCCGGCGGCTGAAAATTTTTCGGCCGCCGGGTTTTTTCTTCTTATAAAAATATTTAACGCTTTTTCTGGCTGAGGTAACCCATCAGGCGGTAGATCAGTTTGGCCACGTTCATCTCCGTGGTGTTGTCATGTTCCCTGACGGAGGTTTCCATCACGTCCACGGCCACTATTTTTTTGTTTTCTATCACCGCGCGGAATAAATCCAAAGCCTCGTACCAGCCGAAACCGCCGGGCTGCGGCGTGCCAGTCGCCGGGATTACCGACGGGTCAAACCCGTCCACGTCAAGCGTCATGTAAACCGTTCCCGTCAGGCTTTTCAAAACCCGCGGAATTAATTTTTTGATATTTCTGTTTTCGTGCATCAGAAAAGTTTTGACTTTGCCGGCGTTTATATTCTGGTATTCGTCGGAGCCGACGCTTCTTATCCCGACCTGCACGACGGGCACGCTCCTTGACGCGGGGTACAAAGCGCAGGCGTGGGAATAGGGCGTGCCGTCGTATTCCGCCCGCAAATCCGCGTGCGCGTCAAAGTGCAGAATGCTCAAATCCGGATATTTTTCAATGTAAGGTTTTGTGAGGGGCTGGGTGATTGAGTGTTCGCCCCCGACGTAGAAAGGCACGGCTTTGTATTTCAGCATTTCGCGCGCCGCGTTTTCCACGCGCCCAAAAACGGCTTCGGTTTCGCCTTTAACGTCCACGGCGGCCGACGTAAAAATGCCGTCTTCCCAAATTTCCCTTTTAACTTCCTCGTCCCAAAGTTCAACCTGCGCGGAAGCGTCTAAGACGGCGGAAGGGCCGCGCGAAGTGCCGCGGCCGTATGACACCGTCTTTTCAAAAGGTATCGGTATTACGGCGTAATGACAATGGGGGAGAGAGATGTTTTTCCTCTCAACCCCCATAAATATTTTCTTATTTTTTTTCACAATTAGTTGACAAAAACAGCGGCCGCAACGACTGTGGTCCACAAACCGCCCACGCAAAGCGCGGACTGCGTGATGTTCGCGGTTCTTACTATTTTGCCGCTCATTTTCCAGATTTCTTCCTTCTGGTCCCAGGTGGTGTTGTTGTCAAACTCTATGCCCAGCGTGGTGGAAAGCATCAGGGCCGCCAAATCTTCGGCGTATTCCCCGGCGTGCTTTTCGGTTTCGCCGAAGCTGTGGTGCTCCGAAATGTAGCCGTGCGTGTGGCGTTCTTTCGGTATAGCCAGCCCGACGGAGGCGGAGATGAGGCGCTTGTGTTCGTCGCTCGTGTTTCTGCTGATTACGCAGTGCAGAATCTGGCCGCTGCGCAGGGATTGCAAACCCTTTGTCACCGGCACCGTTTTGCAGCCCGGCGGGAAAATGCTTGACACGGGCACGAGGTTAAAACGCGCTATTTGCGCGTCGCGCAAGGCTTCTTCAAAGCTTGCGAGTTTTTCCTTATGACGGCCTATTCCTTTTGTAAGGAATATTTGCTGCGGAACGAAGTGTTCGTACATTATGTTTTTAGATTAACCTCTTTGAAGTTAATATAATATAGTATATAAACTTTTTTAATATTTTGCAGTAGATGTGGACCTGTGCTTTTGGACTGATTTTATGCGCGCGCTTGGGCGCGCTGCTCTCCCTTTGGGGAGAGGGTTTACACAGCATTTATACACTATGAAAAAATTATTCATTTTATTTTTACTTTTATCTACGGGAGCGTTTGCTATGGATATGTTTAATAAAGACGGCGTTTTGCAGTTTAATTATAAGGCCGACGAACTTGTTCCGGCGGAAACCGCGGCCCGGGCGCAGCTGGAAAAAGATTTGCGGAAAGTTTTGGACGTGCCTTCCGGGCGGCGCACCTTTGAAAACACCGTCACGGCTTATGAGCGCGCTTTTGAAAATTACGGCAACGCTTTCGGCGTGCCAATGTTTCTGGCCTATGTCTCGCCCGACGCTAAACTGCGGGACGAGGCCACCAATTTGCAGGCCGTGGTCAGCGCGTACATGGTGGAAGTGGGCACCCGCAAACCTTTGTATAACGCAATTAAAGAATATGCCGACGCAAACCCGTCCCTCGGCGCGCCGGAAGCCAAACTTTTGGACGACATGATGAAAGGTTTCCGCAAAAGCGGCTTGCAGCTGCCCGACGACAAACTGCAAATTTTCCGCGCGAACGCCACAAAACGGTCGGAGAACGCAATCACTTTTGCGAAGAACATACGCGACAACGCGGATTTTGAACTTGTTACTTTGCGGGATTTGGACGGGCTGCCGCAAGAGTATATCGGCCGTCTGGAAAAAGTTGACGGCAAGTATAAAATCACTTTAAATTACCCGGATTACGTTCCTTTTATGGAGAACAGCAAAAGCGACGCCGCGCGCAAAGCGCTGGAATTTAAATTCAACAGGAGAGGGGGGGAAGCGAACGTAAAAATTCTGGAGGACAGCTTGAATTTGCGCGCCTCCGTCTCAAAACTGCTGGATTATAAAAATTACGCGGACTATAAACTTGAATATGAGATGGCAAAAAACCCGGCTAACGTGGAAAAGTTTTTACACAAGCTTGAAAAAGATTTAAAACCGTACGCGGAAAAAGAAACCGAATCCCTGGTCGCGCTGCGGAAAAATACGACGGGGGACAAAGACAAAGTTTTGCGCGCCTGGCAGTCCGCCTACTGGGGCAACCAGTACGTGAAAAACAATTACGGCGTGGACCAGGAAAAAATAAAAGAATATTTTCCGGCGGACGTCGTTATAAGCGGCATGCTGGAAATCTTCGGCAATTTGTTCGGCGTGAAATTTGAGCCGGCGGATATTCCCGTGTGGGACAAGGACGTAAAAGCGTTTAAGGTCGTGGACGCGGACAGCGGAAAAACCGCCGCTTATGTTTACATGGACATGTTCCCGCGCGAAGGCAAATTTAAACACGCCGCGTGTTTTAATCTCGTCGACGGGCATGAGAAGGCCGACGGAAGCTACCAGATTCCGTTTGTGGCCATTGTGTCAAATTTTAATCCTCCTTCGCCGGGCGTTCCGCCGCTTTTGAAACACGGCGAGGTGGAAACTTTGTTCCACGAATTCGGCCACGTTCTGCACTTTGCGCTGGCGCGCGCCAAATATTCCGGGCTCGGCGCGTCGTCGGTGGCGGGGGATTTTATAGAAACTCCTTCCCAGCTGCTTGAAAACTGGGCGTGGGAGCCGGCGGTGCTTAAGAAAATTTCAAAACATTATAAAACCGGCGAGCCGCTGCCCGACGATATTATCGGCAAATTGATCAAAGGCCGCAACGCTTTGAACGGGCGTTTTTACGAGCGGCAGGCCTTTTTTGCCGACTATGACATGTATCTGCACACCCATAATAAACCCGAGGACACTACGGCGCTTTATTTTAAAATGTTTGAAAAAATCACCGGCAGCCAAGTCACGCCCGGCACTTTGCCGCAGGCGGGTTTTGACCATATCATGAACGGTTATGACGCGGGATATTACGGCTATCTTTGGTCAAAAGTGATAGCGCAGGACTTTTTCAGCGTGTTTGAGAAAAACGGAATTTTCGACGAGAAAACCGGCAAAAAATACCGTGAGGATATTTTGGCGCCCGGCGGCACTTACGACGAAGAAGCTATTGTGGAAAAGTTTTTGGGCCGCAAAGTCGACAACGCGCCGTTTATAAAGGACCTGGGTTTAAATTAAGCGGAAGCATTTCTTCCAAAATTTCAGACGGAGCCGCGCGCAGATTGTGCGGGCAGACTTCCTGGCAAATGTCGCAGCCCTGGGCAGCGCGGGCTAAAAAAGGCAGAAACTCCGGCGGAATATTTTCTTTGGTCTGAGTGTTCCAGCGGGCCAGGCACTTGTTTCCGTCAACGCCGTTTTCTGCCAGCGCGCCCGTCGGGCAGGCGGAAATGCAAAGCCTGCAGTTTGAACATAAAAGTTTGGTTTCGGTTTTTTCCGGCGCCGGGAAAAGACGTGAAACTTCCGCGTTAAAAACTATTCCGCCGATAAAAAAGTAACTTCCTAAATTTTCGTTAATCAGCAAAGTGTTTTTGCCTTGTTTGCCGAGGCCCGCGCTTGCCGCCAGTCTTTTTTCCGCCATGTTTGACGACGTGTCTATAAAAATTTTCCCGTCGGCCCCGGGCGCGGCGGTTTTGACAAAATCCAAAATTTCCCGCAGATATTTTTTGATTGTTTTGTGATAATCCCGCCCGCGCGCGTAGCGCGAAACTTTCGCGGTGGTCAGAAAAGAATAATCAAAATTCGGCGAGGGGTCCCCGCGCAGTTCCCGCAGTTTTAACCAGTCTCCGACGGATAAATTTAAAAGTTCGGGCGGCAGTTGGGAATTCCAGTAAGGAAAAAGCGCGATAAAAATTTGTTTTGCGGCGGGATAAAATTTGGACAAATCGGTTTTCACTCCGCCGCGTTCCGGCATATTTACCGGCGGGAGTAATGCGTAAAATTTGGTTTTTAATTCCATTATTTCAGCGCGGCGTTGACGTAGTCCGGGTTCAGAACGCCGGGCAGGAGTTGGGCCACGCCGTTAATCATAAACTGCACGGCCATGGCGCACAAAATCATGCCCATAAAACGCACGACAATCTGCATGCCGTTGTGTCCTAGAATCCTGAAAATCCAGCGGGACAAAAGAAGGCAGACCATCACAATCCCCGCGCAGAGCGCCAGCACTATCAGCATGCCGGCGTAATTCAGCGCGGTTTTGGTTTTGTCCGCGAACAATATGACGGTTGTGATTGTCCCGGGCCCGACGAAAAGCGGCATGGCGACCGGCACTATAATGGCCCCCAGCCGCAGCCCGGCCTGCTCAAAAGGGTTTTTCTCGCCGTGGCGGTGGGTTTTTATGCCGTAGTTGGCGAATTTGCTTTTGCCCTGCATCATGCGTATGCCGACGAGCAAAATCAAAATTCCGCCCGCTATTTTAAACGCCGGTATGGTTATGCTGAAGAGGTTGAGGGCGGCGCGGCCGGTAACAAAGAAAAATAGGAGGAGCAGAAAAATCGCCAGCCCCATAAGCAGCGCTATGGCCTGCTGCACGCGGGGGGAATCCGTCTGGACGTGTTCGAGAAAAACGGGCACGTTGCCCACGGGGTTTAAAATTGAGATTATGCCGACAAACGCGCCGAACAGGAAAGTGAAATCCATATTTTTCGCCTTCTAAAAATCAATTTTTTCCACAGGATTTTGAGATAATTTTGCATTTTTCCCGGAGAGAGGTACATTTGCAAGGAACGCGCGCAGCGCGGCCATGTCCGAACGGAGGGAAAAATGCAAAAGCGCTCAAAAGCCGAAGGAAAAATGGGCAGTACAGGATTTGAACCTGTGGCCTATCGCGTGTGAGGCGATCGCGCTACCGCTGCGCCAACTGCCCGAGTTCTCCAAAAAATTATTTTCCGGCCCGGCGGCAGCGCTTACTGATTGATACGCCTGACAAGCTTGTCAGGCTTTTCGCCGCGCCAACTGCCCGTGTTTCCAAAAATCTATATATATATTTTACCAAATTAAGATATACTTACTCTTACAAATAGGCCAGCTGGAGGCTTACATGGCCGGATTTTGGAAAAGAGCGGCCGCTCTTATTATCGACGACATGCTTGCCGGCTGCCTAGTCGTGAACAACGAAGCGGACGAGGAAAAGCGGGTCATTGCCGCGCGCACGGATTCGGGCGAACCGTGATAAAGGCGCTAAAGCGCAATATCCTCAAATGCTAAAATAGAAGTATGGGCGTTTTTAAATTAAAATCGGATTTCAGACCGGCGGGGGACCAGCCTAAGGCAATTGATTCCCTCACGTCAAATATCCTCGGCGGGAAAAACAGGCAGACGCTGCTGGGCGTGACGGGATCGGGCAAAACTTTCACCATGGCCAACGTCATTGCGGCGCTGGACCGGCCCGCGCTCATCATGTCCCCCAACAAAGTGTTGGCCGCGCAGCTTTACGCGGAGTTTAAACAGTTTTTTCCCGAAAACGCCGTCGAGTATTTTATTTCCTACTACGATTATTACCAGCCCGAAGCGTACATTCCCCAGACGGACACTTATATAGAAAAAGACGCGGCCATCAACGAGCACATTGAGCAAATGCGCTTGAAAGCCACCACGTCCGTGCTGACGAGGAAGGACGTTATCGTGGTGGCTTCGGTCTCCAGCATTTACAATATAGGCTCGCCGGACACTTTTGCGGAAATGTGTCTTGAACTCAAGACCGGCGCGCAAATCAGCAGGACCGCCGTCACTTCTCTTCTCATTAAAAACCAGTATGAACGCGGGGACATGGAATTTACGGCCGGCAAATTCCGTCTGCGCGGCAGCAATCTTGACATTTTGCCGCCGTACAGCGAAGCGGGAATAAGGGCGGAACTCAACCCGCGCGGCATTAGCGCGCTTTATGAAATTCACCCTATTACAGGCGACATTTTGCGCGAAGTGCAGGAGGCGACAATCTATCCCGCCAAACACTTTGTCGTCAAAGAAGACGACATTGAGCGCGCGCTGGGCGACATCAACGCCGAAAAAGAAATACGCGTCAAAGAGCTGGAAGCCATGGGCAAACCGCTGGAAGCCTACCGTCTCAACCAGCGCACGAATTACGACATGGAGATGCTGAGGACCGCCGGGTTTTGCCAGGGCATTGAAAATTATTCGCGCCACCTCGACGGGCGGGCCCCCGGCGCGCGGCCGGACTGTCTGTTTGATTATTTCAGAAAGCAAAAAGATTTTTTGGTTTTTGTGGACGAGTCCCACGTGGCAATCCCGCAGGTGCGCGGCATGTATAACGGGGACAAGGCGCGAAAACAGATGCTGGTGGATTTCGGTTTCCGTCTCCCGTCGGCGCTGGACAACAGGCCGCTTAAATTTGAGGAGTTTGAAACCCTGCTGCCGTCGGCGGTGTTTGTGTCCGCCACGCCCGGACCGTATGAACTGACGGCGAGCGGGGAAAATATTGTCGAGCAGGTTATCCGCCCGACGGGACTTGTGGACCCTCTTGTGAGTCTGCACCCCACCACGGGACAGATTGGGCACCTGCTGGCAAAAATTGAAGAGCGCGTTAAGAAAAAACAGCGGACGCTGGTGCTTTCCCTCACCAAAAAAACGGCGGAAGATTTGACGGCGTTTTTTGAAGAAAAAGGGGTGAAGGCGCGGTATCTGCACTCGGACATTGACTCTTTGGAGCGCATTGAAATTCTGCAAAAATTTAAGGCGGGCGTTTTTGACGTGCTCGTCGGCATAAACCTGCTGCGCGAAGGCATTGACATACCGCAGGTGGGGCTGGTGGCTATTTTGGGCGCGGACAACGAGGGCTTTTTGAGAAACGCCGCGACGCTAATCCAAATTTCCGGCCGCGCGGCGAGGAACGTCGACGGAGAAGTGGTGCTTTACGCGGACCGCGAAACGGACTCCATAAAATACGCGCTGGCGGAAATGGACCGCCGCCGCAAAATCCAGACGGCGCATAACGAGAAATACCGAATCACGCCTCAGAGCATTGTTAAGGCGGAAATTGAGCTGAAAGAATTTGAGCGCGCCGCGCAGTCGTCCGGTTTCCGCGAACTGCACAGATTTACGGAAATCCCCGCTCCGCAGTCTCTGCCGAAAATGATTAAAGAAATAGAAAGCCAGATGAAAGACGCCGCCGACAATTTAAATTTCGAACTCGCCGCCGATTTGCGCGACAGAATGCTTGAACTAAAAAATATGTCCGTGGTAAAAAGGAAGCCGCGATAATGGGATAAAGTCGCGCCGCGTTGCGGCGCAAGGCGGGGTTTTGTAAAAACATTGTTTTGTACCGAAATATTGTCCCTGACGGGACGAAGTGATAAAAATGATAACCCAGATTATAAATTTAGACGAAATAAATTCCACACAGACGCTGGCTAAAGAAATGGCGCAGCTCGGCGCGGCTGACGGGACTTTGATAATCGCAAAAACGCAGACCGCCGGGCGCGGGCAGTTTGAGCGCGCTTGGGATTCGCAGGCGGGCGGTTTATATTTCAGCGTAATTTTAAGGCCGCGAAAAGAGGCCGCGCAAACTGCGGCCCTGACGGTAAAAATAGCCGAAGCGGTTTGCGATATTTTGGAAAAACTCTACGGGATAAAATCAAAAATCAAGCCGCCCAACGACGTGCTGGCTTATAACGCGGCCGAAAAACAATACCAGAAAATCTGCGGCATTCTGACGGAAAGCGCGACGGAAGGCAACAAAACCGAGTGGATTGTCGCCGGCGTGGGAATAAACTTGAACAATAATTTAGACAAAAATCTTTCCGCCGCCAGCGTAAAAAAATTAACTGGCAAAGATATTGACGAACAAGAATTTAAAGAGCGATTTTTCGCGCTCTTCTCCGCCCGTTACCGGCAGTGGCTGCAAAGCGTTTCCGCCTGACGCGCTTTAATTTAACCTGTAATGCCTGTAACCCTGGACGTCAACGTAGTTGGTGATAGTGGCGCCCATTGATTTGCATATTCCGGTGTAAAAACTTTCTTTGGCGGAGCCTATCTGGACCGCGCATATTAAAGAATTGGGGCCCAAAGCGGAACTTGTCGTTCTGGGGTCCTGCGCGAACCAATAACCGATAGAGACATAAGTAGCGATTGTATTGTCCGTCGGGGAAAATTTCCTGCGCGCGACGAAAGTATTGTTGGTCGGGTCAATGTAATACACAAAATAGTCGTTGGCCATTTGCGCGGCGTTGATGCGCGTCGTGTTCGGCAGTTCCAAATCCAAATCGTCCAGAGACGTAGGATTTGAGCCGCCCGTTTGCAGCCGGTATCTTTCAACCGCGGCGGCAAAAGCGCGGGTATTGATAACGGCTTCGGTGAGTTTTGCTTTTTCAACGGACTTTTGATACTGCGGCACGGCAATAGCGGCGAGTATTCCTATTATAAGCACGACGACAAGCAGCTCTATCAGCGTAAAACCCGTTTTTTCTTTAATCATTTATAAAATATATAAAATTGCGTCTAAGGCCGAAAGATAATACGCGGAATACTTTTTTGTTATCTAAAATAATTAGAATGAAAAAACCCCGCCGGGAAGCGGGGTTTTTTATTCCGGAATTTTTATTTTTTGCCTTTTTTCTGTATCGGGGCGACGTCTTCTTTGGGGTCTTCTTTCTGTTCCGTAAAATGCGCGCCCATGTATTTTTCTTTTAATTTGGCCTCAAGCTCGTCGGCGGTTTTCGGATTATCCTTAAGATACTGCCGGGCATTGTCCGCGCCCTGGCCTATTTTCTCCGTGTTATAAATAAACCAGCTGCCGCTCTTTTCTATCATGCCGGCCTGGACTCCCATGTCCAAAAGGCAGCCCTCGCGGGAAATGCCCTCGCCGTGCAGCATGGTAAATTCCGCCTGGCGGTACGGGGGCGCGACTTTGTTTTTGGTCACTTTAGCGCGCACGCGGGTGCCGATAACTTCCTCGCCCTTTTTCAAATTCTCGATTTTGCGCACGTCTATGCGGACGGACGCGTAGAATTTTAAAGCCAGTCCGCCCGGAGTCGTTTCCGGGTTGCCGAACATCACGCCGATTTTCTGGCGCAGCTGGTTGATAAAAATTATGCTGGTTTTTGTTTTGGACAGAAGGCTCGTCAGTTTGCGCAGCGCCTGGGACATCAGGCGCGCCTGGAGGCCGACGTGGGCCGCGCCCATTTCGCCCTCAATTTCCGCCTGGGGAACCAGCGCCGCCACGGAGTCTATTATGATTAAATCAACCGCGCCGGAGCGCACTAATTTTTCGGTTATTTCCAGCGCCTGCTCGCCGGAATCCGGCTGGGAAACAAAAAGTTCGTCCACGTTCACGCCTATGCCCTGGGCGTAAACCGGGTCCAGCGCGTGTTCCGCGTCAATGAACGCCACAACGCCGCCGTTTTTCTGCGCCTGGGAGGCAATGTGCAGGCTCAGAGTGGTTTTGCCGCCGGCTTCCGGGCCGTAAATTTCTATGACTCTGCCCCTCGGGATTCCGCCCACGCCGAGCGCCAGGTCGAGAGACAGCGCGCCCGTCGGTATAACGTCAACTTTTTTGACCGCGCCGGAACCTAATTTTAAAATGGCTTCTTTGCCGAAAGATTTTTCAATCTGGCTCATCGCCAGCTCAAGGGCTTTAGCTTTGTTGGTGTCCATGTAAATCTCCTGTAATCGTTTCCAATACTTTACAAAATTATTTTGCGGTTTGATAAATCTCAAGGTGCGCTTTGGCGTAATCGCCGTTTTGCTCCGCGGAAATATTTTGGGATTTACCGCCGAAAGTTGTGCGCAGGTTTTTATTTTCCGCCAGTTCGGCCATCAGCGCGGCTAGCGCGACCGGGTCGGCGACATTGCATAAAAAGCCGTTTTGGCCGTGGCGGACAATTGACGAGTTATCGCCGGTGTCCGCCGCTATTAACGGCAGGCCGCACGCGGCGGCTTCAAGCAGCGCGAGAGGGCGGCTTTCTGATTTGGACGGCAGAATAAAAACGTCCGCCGCGTTTAAAAACGGAGAAACGTCTTTTTGAAAACCCCAAAATTTCACCGCTTTTTTTATGCCCAGCGCGGTTGCCAGCGCGGCAAGATTTTCCTTTTCTTCCCCGTCGCCCAGCAGCCATAAAACCGCGTCTTTATTTTTGGCGTAAACTTTTGAAAAAGCTTCAAGCAGGGCGCGGTGGCCTTTGATTTTTTCAAGCCGCGCGACGGTGATAAAAACGATTTTACCGCCGATATTTTCCGACGAGCGCAGTTTTTTGCGCGCTTCCCCGTCCCGCCGGAAGTTTTCCGGAATGGAATTTAAAATCACTTTAACTTTCTTTTTGTCGTAACGCTGGTTTATGAGCAAAAAATCCGCCGTGCTCTGCGACTCCGCCAGGCTCAGCGTGTCTTTGCTTTTCAAAGCCGCGTCAATCAGGCGCAAAATTTTGCTTTTATTTTGGTAGTTTGTGTGCGGAGTGGTGAAAAGTTTAAAATCCCCTTTGGCCGCGCGGCACATTTGTATGGCGCGGTAAAGCATGGCGTGCACAATGCCGGGCTTGAAGTCCGAAATAATTTTTTTGAGTTCTTTAAGGTGGCGCGGCCTTGGCCGGTATTCCATGTTAAGGCTGACAACGCCAATGCCGCGCTTTTTGAGCTCGTCGGCGTAGAAACCCGCGGGTTTCAAACTTACTATTTTTATGCTATGATGGAAATTATTAAGGGTTACGGCCAGATTGAACAGCGCGTTTTCCGCGCCGCCTTCGCCGGTTGATGTTATCACATAAAGAATTCTCATACACTAATTATATCAACTTGCCGTACTCAGCAGCGTTTTTAAATGGGGTTTTATGAGGACAAATCCGCACATTTTGGAGCTTAACGCGGCCCGCTGGCTCAGCCAGCTGGGGCGGCGTTTCGGCAAAAAAATGACCGTGTGCCACATCCCGGACGAAGTGCTTGACGAAATCAAAATCGCCGGGTTTGACGCCGTTTGGCTTATGGGCGTGTGGCAGAAGAGCCCCAAGGCCCTTGAAATAGCCAGAAATAACCCCGAACTCGCCCGCGCGATCAGCTACCAGGCCCCCAATTTTAATAAGGAAGATATTTGCGCGTCGCCTTTTGCCGTCTATGATTACAGCGTTGACCGCGACATGGGCACCGAAGACGGCCTTATCAAATTAAAAAAACGCCTCAATGACCGCGGCATAATGCTGCTCCTGGATTTTGTCGGCAACCACTTCGCCGCGGACCACCCGAAAACTTTGACCGACCCCGACCTGTTCATCAACACCGGCACAACGCCGCCCGTCGCGCACCCGGACTGGTTTTTTAAGACGGACAACGGCGTTTACATAGCGCACGGCAGAGACCCGTTTTTCCCGCCGTGGACCGACACCGCCCAGCTGAATTATTTCAACCCCAAAACGCGCGATTTTATGATTGAAACTCTGTTGCGCGTGGCTTCTCTCTGCGACGGCGTGCGGTGCGACATGTCCATGCTGTCCCTCAACAAAGTGCACCACGACACGTGGTGGCAGTTTTTAAAAGAAGACGCGCCGAGAGAAGAATTTTGGACCAGAGCCATTGCGCGCGCGAGGGAGAAAAACCCGTCTTTCGTTTTTATAGCCGAGGTTTACTGGGGCCTTGAGTGGGAAATACAGGAACTCGGTTTTGATTACACTTACGATAAAATTTTATACGACCGCCTGCGCTTCGCTTCGGCGGAAGCCATTAAAGGCCACCTCGGCGCAGAGCACCTTTACCAGATGAGGTCAATAAGATTTATTTCAAACCACGACGAAGAATCCACTTTAAAAGCTTTCGGAAGGGACAAGGCCGCGGCGGCCGCGGTTTTGGTGTCCACCATACCGGGCGCGAGAATGTTTTACGCGCTTCAGCTTTTGGGGTATAAGACAAATTATCCCGTCCAGTACGCCGGAGAGCCGGCGGACGGGGACGAGGGCGTGCGGGAATTTTATAAAAATCTGCTGTCCATAACAAATAATCCGTCTTTCCACGGCGGAGAGTGGACCATGAAACAGATTTTGGGCGTTAATGACAGCGAAACCTACAAGAACGTTCTCGCGTGGGAGTGGGCGCAGGGGTTGGAGTATAAGCTTGTGGTGATAAATTATTCCGCCGCGCAGTCGGTGTGCAAGATTCCTTTCAAAAACAAGTGCAAGGCGATATATTGCGATTTTCCCGGGCGGCAGGAGCTGCTTGCCGAGGAAATCTGCAAGAACGGCCTTACCTTAGACCTGAAACCCTACGAAGCCAAAATCTACACTATGTATCTATAAGGTGTGATTTTCCCGGAAAATCACATTTATTTTACGCCGCCTCCGGCGGCAGAGCTCCGCGATTTCTTGCTGTTGCGCTCCTGCGGTCGCGTTGGCCGGGTAGATGAAAAATTTCTTCGGCTTTTGAGCGCTTTTTTATTTTTTTGGCCCTCGCCGTACGCTTCGCCTCAAGTACTTGGTCGGGCCAAAAAAATAAAAAATCATCTCAAAATCCTATGAAATTTTTCCGACGGACTACGGGATAAGGCCACAGCCCGACACGGCAATGACACGGCGACAGCCACTGCAACGTCCACGGCCACTACCACTACCACAGCAACTGCCACGGCTGGAAAACTACTGTAACCTATCCGCGCGCTGGGGCGCGCTGGCCGTTCCCTTCGGGAACGGCTTAATTTTTCAGCGGGGTTATGTTTTCGAAAAAGTATTCAGGGTCTTCGGGCATGAAAATAATACTTCCGTCTTCGTCCTCAAAATATACGGCTTCCTCAATATTCTTGCGGTAGTTTTTAAGAAGCGGCGTGCAGCCCGCGTACTTTTGCCCGGCTTTTGAAATAACCATGGGTATGCCGTTCCTGACCACCGCGTTTCCTTCGGTTACGCCGACTAATTTTTTGTTTCCGTCGTACCAGGAGATTTTCACGGCGGCCTGCGCGCGCAGAGACTCGGCGGACGGGGCTTCCGGCTCAAAATAATTATAATTTGTTTCGCGCGAATTTTCTTTTATGCCCCAGAGGGTAAAATTCGTTTCCATCATTTTCAGCGCGGTTATGTCTATGCCCTGGCCCGCCCACTTTTTAGCGTATTCAAAATCCAGAAGTTTAAAAATAGGCAGACCTTTTTCGTTTATGCCTAAATACGTATTGTTTTTTAAATCCATATGTTCTATGTCGTTGATGTTCGCGTCTTTGATAAAATCGACAAAATGCTGCCACTGCGTTCCCGTGATTTTACGGCCGTAAAACATTCTTTCGGCGCGCGCTTCACCCATTTCGTCCGCCTCTATAAGACCGTTCAAATCCTCCGGCTCAAGCAGGACGGGAATATAAATATCCATTTCCGGGCGGTTGCTGGGGTGGGACGGGTCGCGCCGTATTTTTTCAAAATCCGCGGCAATCTGCTCCCGCAGGTTTTTTGGGAGAGCGTTAAATTTTACCGGGCTTAATTTCATTACGCGTATATCGATGTCTTTATATTTTTCCGCAAGTTTTAATTCATGCAGCCTGCGCAGATTTTGAACCGCGCGCGGGTGCATGAATTTGGCGAAGAGGACTGTTTTGCCGTTTTCGTCCAGCAGTTCCCATACCGCGCGGCCGTCAACCTGCACGGCTTTTACCGCAACCGGTTTTTCAGGCGCGTTGTTTGCCGCCGACGGCGGGATTTGCGGCCTTGAGCCCGGCCGCGCGGCGGGTTTTGTTTCCGTCCGAATCTGCGGCGCGGGAGTTTGGTTTTGGAGGCCTAAGGGTCTCTCGGGATAGCGCGGGATAATGCCGTTAAGCAGAAACTGCTCGTCCTCGGCTTTAAAAATTATGTTGCCGTCTTTGTCGTAATTATACGCAGCTTCAGCCATGCGTCCGCTGTAAGTTTTGACCACGGGGCGCAGGTTTTTGCCGGGCGGGCTCTGCGTTGAGGCTATTACTTTTTTCCCGTCTACGTAAAACACCGCGCCGCCCGTCGTTTCGCGCACGACGTTGCCGGCGTCTATCCAGAGTATTGACACTTGCGTGCGCTGCACAAGCTGCCGGTTTGACAGATTGAGTTCCTGGCGATAATCCGTTTTGCCTTCTACTTTAAAGCCTTTTGAGACCAGCGCTTTTTCAATGTCCTGCAGCTGGGCCATGTCAATGCCGAGGCCCGCCAGTTTGCCCGCCCTCGAAAAATCAATTATAGTAATATCCGGAGCCCCGGGCATTACCACGTTAAGAACGCCGGCCGCGTTGAAGAACATATTAAATTTTAAATCGCAGTGTTCAATGCCGCGCTTGTTAAGTTCTCTGAAAAAATCTACCAGTTCCTGCCACTGTTCCTGCGTTATGGGGCGTTCCTTAAGTCCCTGCGCGGAAGAGGCGGACTCCGGGTTTGCCACGACGTAGCCTTTTGTGTCAACCGCAGTCATTATATAGGGCTCCCAGTAGGTCATATCCTTGTTTGAGGCCTTTTTTATTTCTTCATATTCGCGCGCAATATGTTCCTGTACCTCTTTAGGCAGGTTTTCAAATTTCATATTCATAAGTTTCGGGATGTTTATTTTAATGTTTTTATATTTTTTTTCAAGCCTGAGCTCGTTTACTTTGCGTAAAATCTCTCTTTCCTCGGGCGGCGCGAATTTAACATAAAGGATTATCTTGGAGTCGGCGTCCGTCAAAGCCCATACCGGTTTTCGTTCGTCCGCGGTAATAACTTCCGGTTCTTTTGAACCTTGCGGTTTATTATCTTGCGCCGCATTCGCGCCCGCGTTATTGCGGAGGGCTTGCGCGCTGGCGGTGATTCCGGCCACTCCCTTCAGCGGTTCTTTCGGCGTCCTTTTCAACAGCCCCCTCGACTCCGCTTCCCTCAAAATCTCTCTCCCTTCCTCCGTGTATCTTATAAAACCCGCCTCTTCTTCCGTTATCGGCTGCCCGGACGCTATCCTCCTTCTCGCTTCCTCCGCCGTCAGCTGTCTTATCCTTTTTTTAAATTTTTCCCCGAAATAAACCGGCTCCCCGTCGTGCGGCGTGATAAGCGGCTTATCCTGCGGCCCGGCTTGCGGAACCGCCGCCGGTATCGGTACAGCCGCCGCGGCCGTAGGCATGGCCAGCGGTTTGACTACCGGCCTTAATCCCGGCGTAATCTCCGGCAGCGCGTTCGTTACAGGCCTCATATTCGTAACGGGTCTTAAATTTGTCTCGGGATACGTCTTTAACGCCGACGTCCCGTCAAACGCCGCCCGGCCCGTGTTCAGCCTCACCGCTGCCGCCGAACCCGGACTGATTGTAAGCTCGGAGCTTGGCATAGGAGCGGGCTCAAAGGACGGCATCTTCACTGCTCCTTCCGCAGTTCCTAAGAAGAAGTTTAAAAGCATTATGTCGTTTATCACGTTCTCAACTCTGTCAACGTTCTGATAATGCGCTATCTTAGCCATAACCTCCTCGGGGCTTGCCTGCGGACTTCCCGCCGCCGCCAAAAGACCCCCCAGCTCAACCCTGAGCTTGTTGTTCCGCTCTTCGTCAAGACCTTCCACAATCTTCGGCCACGGGTAGTTGTATAAGTAGGCGAGTTCTCCCGTCATCGCGATCTTTAACTTGGCGTCATTGGTCTTAATTGCCAGGGCCATAAGCTGCTTTTCGGCCTCGATAAAAACCATCTCGTGTATTTTGGGATTGTGAAGAAGGGGGATTAACGTGACTTTTAAATCTTCGGGACGGGCCACCAAAGCCAAATCCCGGATAATATCAACGGCTTCCGAGACCCGGTACTCGTACGGGGACGGGTACACCTGCGAGGGATTGCGCATTTCGGGAGAACTCTTTGTAAAACGCATGCGGGCGGTCATTATAACGTCGGTCCTGTACGGGCTGACGGCGGCGGAGTTGTTGGAGAAAATAGTTGTCCCGGGCTCATACCCCGTATTGTTAAAATCCAGGGCGTAAGCAAGCCGTGAACGCAAATCAGACACCACTTCCGTGCGGCTGCGCCCAAGCTTGTCCGGCCAGACCTGGGAAAACACAGGCCCGGACAATAATAACAAAATGATTATTGATTTAATTATGCGCCCCATGTTTACAGGATAAGGGCGCAACAACGGAAGAAAAGGGCCTTTGGACCTATACCGCCTTAGGCCTTTGGGCCTAGGACGGCTAGTTAAAAACGGCTAGTATGGTTTTGAGAATTTTTTGCATCGCGCCGTCGATGGAGGCGTGGCCGAAGGCGGGTTCCCACTTAAGGTTTGCCAGTTGGTCGCTGACGGCGAAAACGGCGGCGCAGCTTGTTTTGTAACGGGCGGCAACGGCGAACGCGGCCGCGGCCTCCATTTCCACGGTCAGGACTTTTTGTTTCTGGTAGTGCGTGATTTCGGCCGCGGTTTCGCGGAACAGAACGTCGGTCGTCCACGTCGGGCCGTATTTGCAAGGCAGGTTTTGTTTTTCAAAAGCGGCTTTCAGTTTGCCGGTCAAATTTTCGTCAGGGTAAGAAAAGTCCCCGGGCGCGGCGTAGCTTGAAGACACGCCCTCGTCGCGCAGCGCGGAAGAACAAATCACAATATCGCCCACGTTTAAATATTTTTGGAGAGAGCCGGCAAAACCGGTCAGTGCAAAATTTTTCGCGCCCAGCGCAATCAAAATTTCCATAGTCATTGCGATATTCGGCGCGCCCATGCCGAAATTAGTCATAAAAGCGCAATTGTGTTTTTCAAAAAAGTAAACGTCGCCCTCAAGGCCCAGTTTGGCGCGTTTTGTTTTGTAATTATTTTCCACCGTTTTCGTCAGCGCGCCGACGGGGCACAAAATAATATTTTCCGGCAGTTCCATAGAGATTTTTGTCTGCCTCAGAAAATTAGCCGCGTCAGATACCGGCGCATCAAGATATTTTTTGTCTTTATTGAATAGCATAAATTTGTAGAATGTATTGGCGCGACATCGCGCTTTTCTATATTCTAGCAAATCGGAAATATTATGGACGCTCTATTTAAAATTGTGGACACTTTTAACGCCTACGTCTGGGGTTTGCCGATGGTGCTGGTCATTTTCGGCCTCGGCATTTATCTGACGGTCTCCCTCGGGTTTTTGCAAAAACACCTGTTCAAAGCAATCAAAATGTCCGTGTCAACGGGAAAAGGAAAAGGGGAGGTCAGCAGTTTCGCGTCCCTGGCCATAAACATAGCCGCCAACGTCGGCACGGGGAGTATTTTGGGCATGACGACGGCCGTGGTGGAAGGCGGGCCGGGCGCGGTTTTCTGGATGGCTTTTGCAAGCGTTTTCGGCTTCGCCACAAAATACGCGGAGTGTCTTTTGGGCGTAAAACACCGCGCGCGGCTGGAAAACGGCGAATACGTCGGCGGCCCCATGTACGTCATGCAAAACGTTTTGAAAAACAAACCGCTGGCAATCACATTTTCCATAGCCGCGCTGTTTATGGCGGTCACGGGCGGCAATTCTTTGCAGTCAAATTCCATCGCCGACGTGCTGCGCTCCAGCTATAACATAAACCCGTGGATTGTGGCCGTTGTTCTGACGGCAATTATGGGGCTTGTGATTTTCGGCGGGGTGCATCGCGTGGCTAAATTTTCCGAAGTCACCACGCCTTTAAAGGGCGGCGCGTATATTTTGGCGGCGGCCGTGATTATCGCCATGAATATTAAAGGAGTGCCAGCCGCGTGCGTGCTCATTTTGAAAACCGCTTTTACCGGGAAGGCGGCGGCGGGGGGCGTTTTGGGCGCGGCGGTAATGTCAGTTTTCAACGGCATGAGCGCGGCGGCGCGGGCCGGCGTTTCCCGAAGCGTTTTTGCCACGGAGGCTGCGCTCGGCAGCGCGTCCATAGGCGCGGCGGCGGCTATTACGGATTCTCCTGCGCGCCAGGCTTTTATCGCGGCGACGGCGGTTTTTTGGACGGCGGTTATCTGCGTGATGACGGGGTTTGTGATAATTCTCGCCGGGGATTTGGGGAACCCGAATATGTACGGCGGCAATCTGGCCAACCAGGCTTTCGGCACGCTGCCTTACGCGGGCACGCCTATGCTTGTGTTTTCGCTTTCTCTTTTCGCGTTTACCACCGTCGTGGGCTGGTATTATTACGGGGAGAAAATTATTGAATTTTTGCAGAGCTCAAAACTTGTTCTGCCTTTCAGAATTTTCTGGCTGGCGTGCCTGTTCGGCGGCGCGATACTCGGCGCAAAATTCAGCCCGCACTTTTTCATTCCGGCAAGCGACGCGGCCGCCGCCTCCGCCGGAAAAAGCGTGCCTTTCATGTGGGGGCTCGCCGTGATGGTCACCACGTTTATGACGCTGCCGAACATCTATTCTATTTGGCTGCTTAGGAAAGAGATTAAGAAAGATACCGCGGAATTTGTCGCTAAAGAATTTAAAAAATAAGGAGTGATTTTCCCGGAAAATCACACTTATTTCACAACGCCTTCGGCTGGGGCGCTTCGCGATGTCTTGCTGTTTCGCTCCCTGCGGTCGCGTTGGCCGGGAGATGAAAAATTTCTTCGGCTTTTGAGCGCTTTTTTATTTTTTCAGGCCTCGCCGTACGCTTCGCCTTAAGTACTTGGTCGGCCTGAAAAAATAAAAAATCATCTCAAAATCCTGTGAAATTTTTCCTACGGACTACGGGTTGAGGCCACGGCCCGACACGACAACTACACGGCTGCGGCATTTCGGCTGAACAACTCAACAAAAATTTATTTTGAACGCGGGTGGAATTTTTTGTGTTTCTCTTTTAAGTCGGCTACGTCCAGGTGGGTGTAAATCTGCGTGGTTTGCAAATTGGCGTGGCCAAGCATTTCCTGCACGCTTCTCAAATCCGCGCCGCCCGTCAGCAGGTGCGTGGCGAAAGTGTGGCGCAATAAATGCGGGTAAAGCGGCCTTTCAATACCCGCCAGCCTGCCAAGTTCGGAAATGCCTTTCCAGACGGTGACGCGGCTCAGTTTGCCTCCGCCGCGGTTAATAAAAATCTCGGACGCCGCGCTTCCCCCCCGCAGTTCCTGTTCGCGCAAAACCAGATATTTTTTAAGCGCGTCGGCCGCTTTCTCGTGGAACGGCACAAAACGCTGCTTGCCGCCTTTGCCGAAAGCCAAAACCCAGCGGTCCTCAAGATTTACGTTTTCAAGACGCAGGTTAATTAATTCGCTCACGCGAAGGCCGGTGGCGTAAAATAATTCCAAAACAGCGAGGGTTCTTTGCTCGGCAAAACTCCGCGCGGGGAAAGTCAGCAGCCGGCTGATTTCCTCCCGGCTTAACTGCCGCGGAATTTTTTGCGTCAGTTTGGGGGAGGCCAAAAAACGGCACGGGTCCTGTTTAATGTCGCCGTTGATAATTAAAAATTTGAAATAATTTTTAACGGCCTCGGTCTTTCTGAAAACCGATTCCGGGGATAAATTTTTCGTCTTAAGATGGTAAATATATCCGTCCATAAAATCCGTGCCGGCCGTCTGGGGCGCGGTATTGTTTCGCGCGCAAAAATCCAAAAACTCCCGCGCGTCGCGCATATACGCGGCCACGGTGTTTTTTGACAGCTGCCTTTCAAAAGACAGAAAATTTTTAAAGTCCGTCATATATTTTTATTGAAGCCGCCCGGTTTTTTTACTGCACAAAGTCACGTCCGCCTTTACCGCGCCGGTTCCGAAAAACGAGCCGTAAACCGGCTGCCCGTCGTCGCCGGGCGCGTTTTTCGCGCGGTACATCATGGCGTGGTAATACGGAAACCAGGCCGGCAGCGGATAGGCAACAGGAGGTTTTGCCGCGTCCGGGTTAATCACAAAACGGCGTATGACGCCGCCTGAAACCAGTATTTTCACTTTTGCTTCGTTCTTTAAAGTGTCTTCGGAACAAAACGTTTTGTCCATAATATACTGGTATTCTTTGACGCTTATCTCGACGTAGCCCTGCGCCAGCAGGTTTTTAACGGCTTCGTTTTCGGCTTTGACCACGGCGGGCACGGGCTCGCCGGGCAGCAGGAAAGTTTTTTGGCCGGCAAGGGCGGCGGTGTAGACGGCTATTCCGGGCTCCGTCAGAATTTTATTCGGGCCGAAAACGGGTTTGCCTTCCAAATCCCGCAAATCGTAAACCTGGTAAGTTTTTATTCCGGCGGAGACGAAATATTTGGCGGCGTCAATGCTCATAAGCCGCATGACCTCTTTATAACCGGCGAGGGACAGCATGAAACGCAAATCCGGCGTGCCCGTTCCCGTCTCAATAATAAGGCCCTGCGGCGGGCGGTTTTTGTATTTGTCTTTTAAAAATTTGACGCCGCTGCTTTGCTCCGCGCGGCGGATTTTTAAAAATAATTCTTTGCCGTCCGGCGGAAGAGCGGCCGCGCCGTCCGGCAGCGCGCGGCGCAGTTTGAGGGCTGCCAGGATTTCGTCGTCAGTAAAAATTTTCGTCTCAAGCCCGCGCAGATTGTCCCGCGCCGTCGTGTTGTACGGCTCGGCGGACAGGGCGGCTCTGTAATTTTGCGCGGCGGTCTGCCAGTCTTTTTCTTTTTCGTAAATTACGCCCAGGCCCGTCAAAGCGTTCGAGTCGGCCGCGTTAAATTTCAGCGCGGTCCGGTAAGATTTTTTCGCGCTTTCCAAATCATTCTGTTTAAAATAAATATCTCCCAGGCGGGAATAAACGTAGGCGTTGTACCGCGAATCTTGCGGCAGCAGCGGAAGAGAGGCCTCAAAATAATTTTTAGCGTCCGTAAGATTGTTCTGCGCGAAATAAACCCCGGCAAGGCTGATAAGCGCGTCGGCGTTTTTTTTGTCCATGTTTACGCAGTCCGTAAAAACGTCGCGCGCGGCGTCAAGCTGCCCGGCGGAAAACAAATCTTTGCCTTTCTGGAGGCATGAATTTACGTCGGCGTAGTCCGCCGGAAAAGCGGCCGCCGCAAAAATCAAAAATAATAAGACAAAGATATTTTTCATGATATGAACGCCTTTAAAACCGCGGTTAGTTTTTCCGTTTTATTCAAACGTATTTTTTCCGTGAACGCGAAATTTGTCTTCTCGATTTTGTTAAGCAGAGCGGCGTAGGTACGGCCCATTATTTCGGCGGGCAGCAAATCCGTTTTTCTGTGTTTTGGTTTGAGTTCCGCGGCCTCCGCGAAAAACTGTTTTGCGCGGGCCGCTTCTAAAGCCAGGATTTTTGAGACGGCGGCGATATTTTTGTTTTTTATATCTTCGGGCGTAATTTGGAATTTCGCCATATCGTCGGACGGCAGATAAACGCGGCCAAGCGCGAAATCCTCATAAACGTCCCGCACTATGTTCGTCATCTGCACGGCGTTGCCCAGGGTAACCGCGTAATTAAAAATTTCCTCTTTTTGAAACCCGCATATTTCGCAGACCATTATCCCGACTACGCCCGCGACGCGGTATAAATATTCTTTCAATTCGTCAAAGTTTTTGTAAGTTTTTTTGTCCAAATCCATGGAAACGCCGTCAAGCAGAAGCAGAAAATTTTCTTTGGATAAATCAAAATCCGGGGCGTATTTTTGAAGTTCTTTGCAAATTTCCGTCTCCGGCTTTTGGCCGGAAAAAACCTTCTCGATTTCAAGGCGTAAAAAATTAAGTTCGGCGCGCGGATTGTCGGACGGTTCGTCAGCCGCGTCGTCGGCCGCGCGGCAGAAAGCGTAGACGGCGGCAAGCGCGTTTTTCTTCTTTGGGCCGAGAAAGAAAAACGCCGGGCCGAAGCTTGATTTTTTATATACTTTAAGCATAGCCATAGTATACAAAAAGAGGTGTCATATGGAACGGGAAGAAGCTTTAAATTTATTAAAACAGCACGTAAAAAGCGAGGCCATGATAAAACACTGTCTGGCCTCCGAAGCCATTTTGAGGGGTTTGGCCCGCGAATTAAAACAGGACGAAAACAAGTGGGGCCTCGCCGGCCTCTTGCACGATATTGACGTTGAAATCACAGGCGGGGATATGAACCGCCACGCCTTTGAAACCCGGCCGCTGCTTGACGGAAAAGTAGACGCGGAAATTATTGACGCCATTGAAATGCACAACGCGGAAGCCAAAGGCAAAACGCGCGAAAAAGTTTTTGACGCCGCGCTGACGGCGGGCGAAACCATCAGCGGTTTTATAACGGCGATCGCGCTGGTTTACCCGGACAAAAAAGTAGGTTCCGTAAAAGTAAAATCAATCACAAAGCGCATGAAAGAAACCCGTTTTGCCGCCGGAGTAAGCCGCGAAAAAATTTTGGAGTGCGAAAAAGCAGGCATACCGTTTGAAAGGTTTGCCGAGATTGCGCTTAAGGCGATGCAGGACGCCGCGCCGTCTCTGGGGCTGTAATATGAACATAACTGAAACCGCGGGAAACACGCCGCTGGTCAAATTAAACAACATAAAAACGCGCGGGAATATTTTTGCGAAAGTTGAAAGTTTCAACCCGCTGGAAAGCGTCAAAGACCGCGTGGCTCTTTTTATGATTAACGCCGCGGAGCGCGAGGGCAAACTGAAACCGGGCGGCCTCGTGGTGGAAGCCAGCAGCGGAAACACCGGGATAGGCCTTGCGTGGGTCTGCGCCGCGCGCGGCTACAAATTAATTTTGACCATGCCCGACAACGTCAGCGTTGAAAGAAGAATGATTTTAAAAGGATTGGGCGCGCGGCTGGAACTTACGCCGGGGGCGCGGGGCATGAGCGGCGCGATAAGCCGCGCGCTTGAAATAACGTCGTCGGAGAAAAACGCTTTTTACGCCGCGCAGTTTGAAAACCCCGCGAACCCGGAAGCGCACAGACAAACCACCGGGCCGGAAATTTTGCGGCAGATGAACGGCAAAAAAATTGACTTTTTCGTCGCGGGAGTGGGCACCGGCGGCACGATTACGGGCGCGGGGGAAGTTTTGAAAAACGCAAATCCCCGGATGAAGATTATCGCGGTCGAGCCGTCCGACAGCCCGGTTTTATCCGGCGGAAAACCCGGGCCTCACAATTTGCAGGGCATAGGCTCGGGCTTTATCCCTAAAATTTTAAACGTGAAAATTATCGACGAGATTATGCGGGTTACGGAAGGAGAGGCGTTTCTTTACGCGCGCATGCTGGCGGCGCAAGAAGGCATTTTTGCGGGCATAAGCGCGGGCGCGGCGCTTTTCGCCGCGGTAAAAATTACGGAACGCGCGGAGAACGAGAATAAAAATATCGTCGTGATACTGCCCGACGGCGGGACGAGGTATTTGTCAACCGATTTATGGAAATAAATCGGTTGCTCCGATTTTGTCCCTCTCCCTTCCAGGGAGAGGAAAACAACGCAAAAGGCGAGAGAAAAAAATTATACTATTACTTTCATTTTTGAGGCGAGGACCTTGAAAGAGGACTCGCCTTTTTTTGACGGCGGCAGGTTTTTAAGCGCGAGAAAAACGTCGTCCTGCCCGAAGTAAACTTCCGGCGCAAACTGGAAGGCGTTCAAGTCTGACATAAACTCCACTATCGTCATGGCGTTGTCCCGCGTAGGCTCCCGCAGGAAAATTTTGCACATGGCCGCCAGCCGCGCGCGCGCGGTGTTTTTTACGGCTTCGACGTCTATGCATATATTTAAACTGCGCGCGTCTTCCATAAGTTCTTCAATGCGCGCCGCGTCCACCTGGCCGGCGGCTATTTCCTGTTTCAAATCTTCGGTCAGAACAAACTGCGCGGCGTAGAGAAAAGACTGCGGCAGCGGCGCGCCGATATATTTTAACTCGCGCAGCAGCGGGTATTGCGTGTCAAAAACCTCGTCGAACATCTTTGCGGTTTTTTTATGTATTTCGCCGAGAATGCGGTCTATAACCCTTCTCTGCGCGTCCTTAAAAAGTTCCGGCAGAGTGAAAACGGACGGCAGCGCGGCCCGGATTTGTTTAATGCTCTCTTCCGTGTCCGCGTAGGAAATGATTTTTTTAATTTCCGCCGGAGAAAGAGACATTTGCCTGCCGGAAAAACATATAAGCCTGTAATCCTGCGAATAAAAAAGAACGTAATAAATTTTTTCTTTTTCCAGCGTCAATTTCGACTCAAAAAACGCGCTGCCGGACAAGGCTTTTGTCCTGCCAGCGTCGATAATCTGGCGTTTGTCGTCGGACACGTTATAACAAAAAACGGTTTTGCTCTCGTCCCCGTCCATGACGGCCACGGCGTAGTGCACGGCGGCTTTCTCCGGCCCGACGGCGGAATTTTTTACAAACCTTTCATATACGTTCGCGCCGCTGCCGTAGCCCGGCATATTGCTGGGCGCGGCGGAGAGTTTCGCGATAAAATCCGGCTCAAGATTCACGCCGGAAACGTCTCTGTTCAACTCAACCGCGCGCGCGGCGTACTGGATAATTTGCACGGTTTCTATGCCGCTTATCTCGTCGAAAAACCAGCCGCAGCTTGTGTACATGTAAAGCGCGTTCAACTGCGTTTCCAGCAGTTTTAAGACGGCGGTTTTGTCTTTTTTGCCTTTGGCGGTGCAGCGCGCGTCAATAAAGTTTTCAATATTTTCTTTTGAGCGGTCCAGCAGGACGGAAATATAATCGTTCCGCGCGTCCCACGGGGAATTAAAAAATTCTTTGCCCAGATTTTCAAAAGTTTTCGCGGCTTCGTCCCGCACAAAATCCAGCGCGGCGCGCAGCGGGCCGCGCCATTTCTGGTGCCAGCCGTTGTGGGCGCCGGAACTGCACCCGCAGTCGCTCCTCCACCTTTCCACGCCGTGAAAGCAGCTCCAGGACGTGTTTTCAAAAATCTGCGCTTCGTGCTGGGGCGGAAATTTTTCCAAAAATTCGCCGTAAACCGTGACTCTGGCAAGTTTGTTGTCTTCAATATATTTGAGGCAGTAGGCGAGCGCCATGTCCGCGAATTTCTGGTGGTGCCCGAAGGTTTCCCCGTCGGCGGCGATGTGTACGAGTTCCGTTTCTTGTTCCGCGTCTTTGGTGTAGGCGCCGAGAAGTTTGGCCGCAAAATTTTCACCGCTTCTCAAAGTGTCCCCGAACGCTATGCCCTGGGAAATAGGCCCGTCGTAAAAAAATAAAGTTATGCTTTTGCCCGACGGCAAATTGCAGAGGTACGGCTTTTTGGGGTCAACGTCCGCATGCCCGGTGTCCTGCCACAAAGCGCTGCCTGTTTTCCTGGTTCTGGCGCACTGGCCCGGCGAGAGAATGGTGAATTTTATGCCGTGTTTGGCCAATAATTCAAGCGTCGCCGTGTCGCACGCCGTCTCGGCAAGCCACATGCCTTCGGGCATGCGGTTAAAGCGTTTTTTGAAATCTTCAATGCCCCAGATTATCTGGGTTTCTTTGTCCCGCGCGCAGGCAAGCGGCATTATTATATGGTTGTAAACCTGCGCTATGGCCCCGCCGTGGCCGGAAAATTTTTTCTGCGCTTCTTTGTCGGCCCGCAAAATGGCGGCGTAAACTTCGGGCTTGTGTTCCTCAAGCCAGGATAATAAAGTGGGGCCGAAGTTGAAACTTATGTTTGAATAATTGTTGACGAGGGCCGTCAGATATTTGTCCGCGTTTAAAACGCGCGCGTCGGCGTTGGGGGCGTAACACTCGGCGGTGATTCGCTCGTTCCAGTCGTGGTACGGGGCCGCGCTGTCCTGTATTTCAACGGTGCCGGTCCAGGCGTTTTCGCGCGGGGGCTGGTAGAAGTGTCCGTGTATGCAAAGATATTTCATATCTACATTTTAATATTTTAATGCTAAAATATGCACAGCGGTTTAAATGAGGAGAAAATAATGAAGAAAATATTTGTCCTGGACACAAACGTGCTTCTGCACGACGTTAAGGCCATCGAGGCGTTTGAAGATAACGACGTTGTTATCCCCATCGTCGTGATTGAGGAACTTGATAATTTTAAAACCGACGCGGACGACCGCGGCAAAAACGCCCGCATAGTTTCAAGAACGCTGGACTCTTACAGGACAAAAGGCAGGCTGAGCGAAGGCGTGCCCACGGAAAGCGGCGGCACTTTGCGCATTGAAATGGAAAAAGAGCGCGTTTTGCCCCCGTCGTTCGTTTTCAACAAATCCGACAACGGCATTTTAAATATCGCCTACTTCTTAAAAAAGAATGAAGAAACGCATAAAATAAACAATAAAAAACCCGTCATAATCGTTACCAAAGACACAAATCTCCGCCTTAAAGCCGAAGCCATAGGCGTGGAAGCGCAGGATTACACGACGGACAAAATAAATTACAGCGAACTTTATACCGGCGTGACGGAACTTGAAATCGACGCGCCCGCCATTGACGCGTTTTATAAAAACAAAGCCATGCCGCTGCCCGAAGGCAATTTTTACCCGAACGAATTTATAATTTTGAAAGCCAACGACGGCAGCAAAAAATCCGCCGTCGGCCGCGTGGGCAATAACGGCGAAGCAATCATAAAACTTCTGCCGCCGCAGGAACCGACGGCCTGGGGCATAAAACCGCTTAACAAAGAGCAGCGTTTCGCCATGGAGCTTTTGCTGGACGACACGCTGGACATTGTGACCCTGGTCGGCGCGGCCGGCACGGGCAAAACTTTAATCACGCTCGCCACCGGCTTGCAGAGAACGCTGGACGAGCAGAAATACAGGCGGCTGGTGGTGTGCCGCTCCGTCGTGCCGGTAGGCAAAGACATAGGGTTTCTGCCGGGCACCAAAGAGGAAAAACTTGAAGTGTGGATGGGCGCTATTTATGACAACATGGCGTTTCTGGCCGACCGCAAAAACCCGGACGACGGCGAGGAAAAGGCCAAATATATTTTGGATTCCGGCAAAGTTGAAATTGCGTCAATCACGCACATACGCGGCCGCAGTCTGCCCCAGCAATATATGATTGTCGACGACGCGCAGAATCTGACCCCGCATGAGATGAAAACCATTTTGACCCGCGCGGGAGAGGGGACGAAGGTGGTGGTCACCGGCGACCCGTACCAGATTGATACCCCGTATTTGGACGCGGAGTCTAACGGCTTGACTTATCTTGTGGACCGTCTGAAAGGCCAAAAAAGCCACGGACACATCACGTTCACAAAGACGGAACGCAGCCGCCTGGCCGACATAGCTTCCAAGCTGTTATAAATGGAGTGATTTTTCTAAAAAATCACACTTATTTCACCCGCTGGCGCGGACGGCGCGCTCCGCGGTTTCTTCTGTGTCGCTTTCTGCGGTCGCGTTGTCCGGGAGATGAAAAATTTCTCCGGCTTTTGAGCGCTTTTCAATTTTTCCGGCCCTCGCCGTACGCTCCGCTCTTAAGTACTTGGTCGGCCTGAAAAAATAAAAAATCATCTCAAAATCCTGTGAAATTTTTCGTACGGACGACGGGATAAGGCCACGGCCCGGCACGTCTTCCGGCGCGGCGTCAGAACTAATCAATTATTTATGACAGAGGTTTTTCTTTTATATATTTCTTTTCAATAGTTTGGTAGGTAAGAATATTTATAATCGTTTTTGTAACCACGAATATAAGCCCGAGCCAGATATTGCGCGGGTCAGACAGGAGTTTTGTTTCAACTATAAAAAGAGTTATCAGAAATGACGGGAGCAGGCTTGAAACGCAGCTGGTCATAGAGCGGACCACGACTTCCACTCTTGTTTTTGAAGGGATAAACATTGACGCGGTAAATATAAGGAGATAAACAAAAGGCCATTTTATTTCCGCGAGGGTATTGTTCAGGATGTAATCCGCCCCGTTGTAAGTTACAAAAACCGCGAGAGTGATGACGCAAAGCACGGCGGAGGAAATTGTGTTGTACCACTGGTTGTTTTCAAAGAAAGATTTAATGGCGCTTTTTTCTTCCGCGCTGATTTTGCCGTCTGACGCGGCTATTTCCGCCGCGCCTGATTTTATGAACGCCTCCGCGCAGAAATACAAAATAATCGCGTAAAGAGAAAGATTTTGTAACACGACGAAAAACGCCAAAAACGCGCCGTCTATAAAAATGGGAATGTTGGAACGGGCAAAGAATTTAATTTCAGCGGTTTTATCCTTAACAATGCTGATCCAAAGGTTTATCATAATAAAGAACATTATGATCAACGAGAACAGGAAAAACACATGTATTTCGTTTATACTTTTTCACCCCGCTTGGACAGCGTAAATTTATATAAAACCAATAATACAATTTTTTTATCGTTCGGACTACGATGAAAAAATACGGCTTCCGAAACTTAAGCGGTCTTATAATAACCAACGCGGGTTCGCGCGCGACGCGGGCGTAAAAAAAGTCCTGGGCCCTTTTTGGGCCTTGGCAATTTTGCGGAAAGCGTTTATGCTTAAGGCAGGGAGGCAAGGGAGGGGTTTTATACAAAACCTTTTTAGGCCAGTTGGCCAGCCTCCCGCTGTTTTGAGGTGCTTTATGGGAGCCCTTGACGGAAGTCAGTAAAGAGTCGGTTTTCGCCGCCGCGGCCTAAAACCCCGCGGCGGTTTTTTTGTGGAAAAACCGGCTTATTTACTTTATTTTGTGCGCCGTTATTATCGTGAAGGTATAAGCGTTGACGGTCAGAACGGCGTTATCGGCGTATACATACCAGTTTTTGCCTTTTCCGGTTATCTTGTCCGCGGTTTTGATTTTCTGTTTGCACCATGCCACAATATCCGGAGTATCTAAACCCAGGTTTTTTTTGATACGCAGAACGCCGAAATCAGTGGTATGTATCTTATTGAGATTGGACAATAACTCATTATTCATGTTATCTGGCGAGGCCGATTATAAGCGCTGCGAACGCGGCCAGGGTGATGCAGACTATCAGGACGGCTACCATCATTGACGGAAATACCGTCAATATCATTGAAAAAAACACGGTTCCGGCGGACATCTCATACGCTCTTGCCACCAGATATATAAGGAACACTATCTGTATAATGAAAACCGCGGTAAACAGCATTCCCATCACGGCCGGGCCCGCGCCGAAAGCCGCCGCTATAAGCGCACCGGAGATTAGAAAAACATTAATAAATTCGCTCATTCCTATGAGCGCGAACAGGCCGGGGGCATTGCCTTTTTTGGCTGTCAAATCAAGAAACATCTGCGTAAGCGCGGCAAAAAGAAGCCCCGCGAAAGCGAACAGCACAAAATACATCGCCAGCTGCGCGATAAAAGAAAATATGCCGCACCCGCGCGCGAAATTTACAAAAAAAGTAAACGCGAAAGCGCCCATGAAGTAGCCGAACAGGCCGAAACCGAGTTTCCTGTCCCTGACGGTCTCCGCCAGGAAATCAGCCCGCAGGTTTAATAATTTTGTAATTTCGTCGCCCATATTATAAAGTCCACAAATATGACATTTTCGGCGCGGCGGCGGCTTCAACCTGGCCGAGCAGGTTTTTGTTGGACATCTCCGCGTTGATGTTCGTCATAAACCAGTCCATAAAAGTGTTGGTTTTGACGGTCACGATTTCCGGGTTTTTCAGGCCCGATAAATCTCCCGCCGCTTTCAGAGCCTCGTCTTCTCCGCCCAATACGTCAATCAGTCCTATTTTCAAAGCCTGGCGGCCCGTGAAAACGCGGCCGTCGGCGTAGCCGCGCAGAGTGTCCGTGTTAATATCGGGCCTGCCGGTTTTTACGGCCTGGAAAAACTGGTCGTACGAATCATCAATAAGACTCTGGAAAAGATTTTTTTCCTCGTCGGTCATTGCGCGGAAGGGGGAGCCCATGTCTTTTAACTTGCCGGACTTTATCGCGCCGAACTGCACGCCCACTTTTGTCATCAGCCCCTCAAAATTGCTGGTCTGGAAAATCACGCCTATTGAGCCGGTCAGCGTGCCGGGCTGCGCCACAATTTTGTCGCACGCCGCGGAAATATAGTACCCGCCGCTGGCCGCCACGTCGCGCATTAAGGACACGACGGGTTTCTTTTTGGTTTCCCGCGCGTAAAGCACGGCGTTATAAATATCCTGCACCGCGGCGACGGTGCCGCCCGGGGAATTGATGTCCAAAATTATGGCTTTTATATTGTCTTTGTCAGCGGCGGAGCGTATGCGTTTGGCTATTGTGCTCGCGCCCGCCTGGTCGCCCCAGCCGGAGGAACTTGTGGGTTCGGAAATTTCCCCGCGTATTCTGATTAAAGCCACGCCGTCTTTTGACGACTTTGCGCTTCTGGACGCGATTCTGGAAGACGGCCTTGTTGTTTTGGGCGCGGGATTTGAGCCTCCGCCGTAGCCGCCGGAAAAAATTATGTAAAGCCCGGCTAAACTTGAGAAGAAAAACAGCAAAATGACCAGAGCGGCCAGAAAAAACTTTTTCTTGGGCGGTTCCTTCTGCGGTTCCGGAGCCTGCACGGCGACGGGTTTGGTTTCCGCGGGCGGAGGGGTGTTGGTCTGCCCGCCGTCTTTCTCGGTGTGAAAAATTGACTGCCCTATGAGTTCTGTCGGTATTCCCATAAAATTCTCCTGTTTAAAATATATCAAATATGAAAACCAAAATGCTAAAATATTAAGTGTATTATCTCGGTAGCACGGGAGGGCCTATGTTTTCCGGCGTTTACACGGCGTTGATCACGCCTTTTACTTCTGAAGATAAAATAGATTTTAAAGCGATTGAGCGCCTTATCGAAGGCCAGATAAAAGCCGGCGTTGAAGGTTTTGTCATTCTGGGCACCACGTCTGAGGCGCCATGCCTGTCGCATGACGAAAAAACAGAGATAGTCAGATTCGCGAAAAAGGTTATAAAAGGCCGGGTGAAAATGGTGGTGGGCGCTGGCTTGAACTGCACGGCCTCTACCGTCGAACTTGCCAAAGATTTGCTGCAATTTGACCCGGACGGGTTTTTAATCGTCACTCCTTATTATAATAAGCCGAACCCCAGCGGGCTCATAGCCCACTACGCCGAGGTCGGCAAACTGGGCAAGCCAATAATTTTATACCACGTGCCGGGCAGGACCGGGCTGAAAGTGCCGCTGAAAGTTATGGCGGACCTGGCTGCAAAGGTGCCCATGCTGAAAGCGATTAAAGAGTCCGAATACGACGTGCAGTATCTGAACGACGAGGCGGCGGCGCTTTCCGGCAAAGTTGAAATCCTGTCCGGCAACGACGATATGTTCCCGTATTTTTTGGCCATGAACGGCAAAGGGCTGGTGTCCGTGGCGGCCAACTTTGCGCCTAAAATTTTTGTGGATATTTATAAAGGCAAAAACGCGTTCAAAACCTACTCGGAAAATCTAAAACTTATGGAAGCGTGTTTTTATGAAACAAACCCGACCTGCGTCAAATATATAATGAACAAACTCGGCCTCTGCCGCGCTGGCGTGCGGCTGCCGCTGGGGCCGATTGCGGCGGAAACCGCCAAGAAAATTGATACCGTTTTGGAAAATACGGATAAAAAATATTTAATGGGAGAATAACGTGAAAAAGAAAGTGGTCGTGATCGGCCTTGGCAACACGGGCAAGTATACGGTAAAAGCCATAAAAGAAAGTTCTGATTTTGAGTGTGTCGGCATAGTCCGCCGCGCGCCGGACGCAAAACCTTTCGAAGGCGTGAAAGAGTACAAATCCGCGGACGCACTGCCGTCAAAGCCGGACGTCGCGATTCTCTGCATACCGTCCAAACAAATGCCCGCCGCGGCTGAGCAGTTGCTCAAAAAAGGCATAAACGTGGTTGACAGTTTTGACATACACACGGAGATTGCCAAAACGGTTGAAAAGCTGGGCCCCGCCGCCGAGAAAGCGGGCAAAGTTTCCATAATTTCCGCCGGGTGGGACCCGGGGACGGACAGCATGATGAGGGCGGTTTTTAAAGCGCTACACCCGTCGGCGCAGATTTATACTAGTTTCGGCCCCGGCATGTCAATGGGCCACAGCGTGGTAGCGCGCAGCATAAAAGGCGTGGCGGACGCGATTTCCATAACCCTGCCGCTGGGTCTTGGCAAACACAAGAGGCTGGTTTACGTCAAGCCCGACGGCTCTCTGACGAAAGACGAGATTTATAAAAACATGAAAGCGGACGATTATTTTGCCCACGACCCGCTGGAAATTCATATTGTCGACGACGTGACCCCGTACAAAAAACCGGGTCACGGCGGCCTGATTGAGATGGCGCAGGGCGAAACGAAAGCCGAATTTAAGATGACCGTAAACAACCCGGAAACGACCGCGCGCGTGATGGTCGCGGCCGCGCGGGCCGCCTTGAGAATGGCCCCCGGCGCGTATACGCTGATAGACATACCCCTCGTCAAAATGATGGAAGGCGAGAGGATAGAGAATATTAAGAAGTTGGTGTGATAGCGGCATCTATTTTAACGGACAATTTTAATCGGAGATAAAATTATGGAAATATTTTCGATTTTTTTGCCAAGGTTTTTATTGTTAAGTCCTCTGTTTGTATTTCCGTTGTGGCAATTGTTTATTTTTTTCCGTAAAAAAGATTTCGCTTCGTCATTAGGACTATTGATTCAAGGTTTTTTGTTTGCATTGTTTTCCTTTCTTACATGGAGTTCCGTTAAATCAGACGGGTTAGGTATTTTTGTGGTTTATCCTTTTTCTGCGGTTTTAGGAGCTGGTTTCGGTTTGCACTTTGGGTTTAAAAAACCCGCAAAAATGGATAATTTTAAAAAATTTGCTTTTTTGTCAGCACCATTTTTTACCGCCGGCTTGATTTTTTGTTCGGAAATGATTTTTTTCTTGCCCTGAAAGGGATTTTATAAGTATTTTTAGTACACGTATTTTTAATTTCTCCCTTTCGTAAAGGGAGCGCCCCGCGCGTCGTTTGCGCCGAAGGCGCATGCGCGGGGGAGGGATTTAAGACAGCGACATTCGGAGCGGATTAATTAGCGCGCTTATAAAATAAGTTTTCCAGCTATTAAATCCCTCCCCTGCGTCGGCATTTCTGACGAAATGCCGAACGGCAACAACTGCCGCAGGTACTCCCTTTACGAAAGGGAGAAAATAAAAATATTAAAGAAAGAAATCTAATTGCGGAGTACTGTTAATGGACAACAAAGTAGTCGTTTTAAAATTCGGCGGGAACACTCTTGCCAATAAAGAGAAAATTCTGCTGGCGGTGGATTTGATAAAAAGCAGAATCGCGGCGGGGCTGCACCCCGTCATAGTCGCTTCCGCCAACGGGAATATGACGGATATTCTTCTGGACAACGCTTTCAGCCTTGCCGACAACCCGGACAAACGCGAACTGGATATGTTAATCACCACCGGGGAGCGCATAAGCGTGGCCCTTTTGTCCATCGCGCTCCGCGCGCGGGGCGTGCATTCAGTGTCGCTGACCGGCTCCCAAATCGGTTTGGTTACGACGAGCCAGCACAACGGCGCGGATATTCTGGCCCTCAAAAGCGACAGGCTTTTTAAAGAAATTTCCGCCGGGAATATCCCGATAGTGGCGGGTTTCCAGGGGATTGGCGAAAATAAGGAAATCACGACGCTGAAGCGCGGCGGGTCCGACGTGTCCGCGGTATTTTTGGCCTCCCAGCTGGGCGGCGGCAGCGTGGAAATGATTAAAGACGTCACCGGCGTTTACAACAAAGACCCCAACAAATTCCCGGACGCTGAAAAGCTGGATCTCATAGATTTTGACGTAATGTACAAACTAGCGATGGACGGCGCCAACGTGCTGCACCCCGACGCGGTCAAACTCGCCAAAGAAAAAAATGTGGCCATAAAAATAGTCTATTACAAAACCGGCCATGTAGGAACGGTAATCAAATGATAAAAGTAGGAATAATAGGCATAAACGGCATAGTCGGCCAGACTTTGCGGAAATGTTTATTGCGCTATAAAAACATTGAAATAAAAGAATTTACCCGCGCCGACGCGCTGACGGATATGGACATTGCCGTTTTATGCACCGGCGACGCGGACAGCGTAAAACTTGTGGCCGAGCTTGAAGGCAAAGCAAAATTTATTGTTGACAAGTCAAGCGAGTTCAGGCTCAAAGAAGGCGTGCCGCTGGTCATACCGGAAATTAATCCGCACACTATCACCAAAAGCACAAGAATAATAGCCAGCCCGAACTGCACCGTAACGCCGCTGGCCATGGCTTTGGACGCGCTGCGGAAGGTTTACACGCCGAAGGAAGTTTTCTTTTGCTCTTACCAGGCGCTGTCCGGCGGCGGCAAAAAATTAATTGAGGAAGCAAATAAGCCGGACTCGATTTATTACAAAAACTGCGTGCCGCAGATTGGCAGCATTTTGGACACCGGGTATTTGAGCGAAGAATTAAAAACCGTTTTGGAAGCGCGTAAAATCCTGAACATGCCCAACCTTACCATATATCCGCACACCGTCAGGGTTTTTGTGGACAACGCGCACAGCCTCGGCGTTACGCTTAAGGCCGAGCAGGAATTTGATTTGCGCAAAGTAAAGGAACTTTTCAGCTCTTACCCGGGCCTTATTTACGGCGAGAATATTTTTACGGCCAAAGAAGCTTCCGGCAAGGACGAAGGTTTCATATGCCGCCTGCGCGCGGATATGTACGACAAAAAAATCATACACTTTTTCATAGTCATGGATAATCTTTTAAAAGGCGCGGCTCTCAACGGCGCGCAGATTGTGGAATATATCATAAAGGCCGGACTTGTATGAAAAAAGTTTTAATCAATGGCGCAAGGGGAAAAATGGGCGAGATGACGGCGGATATTATCAGAAAAAATCCGTCGTGCGGCCTGTCCGTTTCCGTCTTGCGCGAGATGGGCGAAAAAGCGGCGGGGGATTTTGACGTCGTAATAGATTTTTCGTCGCCGGAAGGCGCGGCCGAGGCTTTTAAAATAGCCAAAGAAAAAAAAGCGGCTGTTTTAATCGGCACCACAAATCTGCCGGCCGCTTTTGTTGAAAGTCTGAAAAAAGAAAAAACTATTCCCGTCTTCTTCTCGCCCAACGTGAGTATTGGCGTTTATATGTTTACGGAAGTTTTAAAATACGCGCAAAACCTGTACAAAGGCTATGCGCGGCGCATGGAAGAAATTCACCACATACATAAAAAAGACGCGCCGTCAGGCACCGCCAAGGCGCTGGCCGCGGCTTTGAATTTTCCGGTGGACGAGATTAAGGCCATACGCGAAGGCGAGGTGCCCGGCACGCACACGGTGGTTTTCTCGTCGGAATATGAAGAAATAATTTTGTCCCACGCCGCTAAAACGCGGGCATTGTTCGCCGAAAGCGCGGTGCTGGTGGCCGCGTGGCTGGTAAACCAAAAGCCCGGGTTTTACGACATGAAAAATTTTGTAAACCGGAAGTAAAAATGAAAATTCATTTCATCGGAATCGGCGGCATAGGAATGAGTGCGCTGGCACAGATACACGCCATGGGCGGGGACAGCGTTACGGGCTCAGACCGGCTGATAAGTAAAGGCATGACGGATTTGCCGGTGTTCAACGCTTTGAGAAAGCTCGGCGCGGTTATTTTCCCGCAGGACGGAAGCGGGGTAGACAAAGACACGAATCTGGTCATTTTATCGTCGGCGATAGAAGAAGACAATCCGGAATTTTTAAAAGCCAAAAAGCTGGGCGTAAAAATTATGCACCGCTCCGAACTGCTTGCCGCGCAGATCGCCAAAAGCAGGACAATCGCCGTTTCCGGCACCAGCGGAAAGAGCACAACGTCCGCCATGATTTTTGAAATTTTGACCGCCGCCAATTTGAGCCCGTCCGTCATAACCGGGGCCACGCTTTTGTCCTTGCAGCAAAAAGGTTTTTACGGAAACGTATATAAAGGCGCGGGCGATTTATTGGTGATGGAAGCGGACGAGTCCGACGGGTCCATCGTCAACTATCACGCGGAAATAGGCCTCTGCCTCAACATTCAGCATGACCATAAAGAGTTGGACGTGCTAAGGGGATTTTTTAAAACTTTCGCTTCGCACTGCAAAACTTTTTTCTATAACGCCGACGAGGAAGGCTTGCCGGAACTTTTTCAAAACTATAAATCTTTCGGTCTGAAAGACGCGGCAAACCTGAAAATGGACGGTTTCGGCTCGTCGTTTACCGTCGGGAAACAAAAATTTAAACTAAATATCCCCGGCGAGCATAACGTTAAAAACGCGCTTGCCGCGCTGGCCGTCTGCAAAGAACTCGGCGTGGATTTTGCCGCGGCGGCGGACGCGCTGGAAAATTTTAAAGGCGTTTACCGCCGTTTCAACGTCGTGGGAAAGCATAATGACATTGAAGTGGTGGACGATTTCGCGCACAACCCGCACAAACTCGCGGCCGCGCTGAAAGCGGCGCAATTACGCGGCAAAAGAGTGCTGTCATATTTCCAGCCGCACGCTTTCGCGTCCATAAAATTATTGTCGAACGAGTTCGCGGACATGCTGGTTAACACTTTGCGCCCGGCAGACATTTTTTGGCTGACGGAAGCGTATTACCCCGGCGGCACAATCCCGGAAGGAGTGACGGCCAAATCAGTCGCCGACGGCGCGGCGGCCAAAGGCCTCAAAAACGTTCACTTCAACAAGTGCAGGGAAGAAATTTTAAAAGAAATCGCCGCCGAGGCAAAACCGGGGGACGTGATTATGGTAATGGGCGCGCGTGACCCGTCGCTCACTAAATTCGCGGGCGAAATTTTGGCCGCCGTAAAAGCGCGCGGCCACGCGCCGCGCCCGTGCAAAGACTGCGTAATAGAAAACTGCTGCATAAATCACCGCTAAAAATTTTCTACAATCTGATATGCCTCAATTGAAAGGAATGGAAATGGGCTCCGGCGAAG
>Ga0209629_10000104_pt1 | contig 37449 bp, 50 predicted proteins | sample TergutCu122P5_FD_187286 | JGI IMG/M metagenome (GOLD analysis project Ga0209629, IMG submission 187286) | Cubitermes ugandensis P5 segment gut microbial communities from Kakamega Forest, Kenya - Cu122 P5 (SPAdes) (version 2) | ecosystem: Host-associated > Arthropoda: Insects > Digestive system...
CTTTAATCTTATAACGTAATCGAATCGTATTTAGTATTTAAAGTTAATTTATTTAACACTTATAACTGCTTATTTAACATTAAATCTCCTTGCGCCGATGTTGGGAAAGAGGGGGGTAAGTAGTAACGATTAACATATATGTTTTATAACATGCTTATTATATAAATAATTAACAATTATTAACTATAAAATGTCATTATATATATTGTCATTTAAAATATTATCACTACCTTTGTATATGATTTAATAACAATTTAATTCTTAAAGTTATGAATACAAATAATTCTAAATTCTTTATTATTGAAGAAATAAACGGCGAATTTTTTAATGTAGGCGAGGTTAATTCCGAACAGGAAGCAAGAGCGGAAATAGAAGAACGTATCGCTAACGATGAAAAAAATGGACGAAACACAAGAGAAAAATACAGTTACAGTGAAAATAGATACGATAAATAAACTATTAAAGGCTTCACTAACGGCATGACGGGTAATAAATATGAAAACAACAAAACAACTGATGATTGGCGGAACAGCTTTGAATAAATTAGGAAGCTCACGAATAACAAAGGATATTGATTACCTTGTATTTGACAGCGAAAATAAAACCGCTTTTTCTCACGATAAGGAAAAAAATATTGACTATTGTAACGCAAACGGAAACAAGTTTTTCGCGGAAGTGTGGAAAATGGAAAAAAATAATGTTGGCGAAATTGCAAGCCCACAGGCATTGTTGGAATTAAAAGCCTATGCTTTTGTGCAACATTGTAAAAACTTTTTCTTTCAGAAAGCGGATGACTGTGAGTTTGATATAAAATATCTTGTCAGACAGTTTAATTTGACAGGCGTAAAAATAGTTAACAAATTCATTACCGCAGGCGAATTGTCGGAAGTAGAAAAAATAATCAATTCGGTAAAAAAATAATAGCTGCGTGAAAGCATAAAACAATGGAAACAAGTGATTTATTTCAAAAGTGGTTCGGTGATACTCCGGTAGTAGATATTAAGAACCCTAATGTTACATCATTCTTTGAAGATTTAAAAAGAGAATGTTTGGAAGAAGACTTAAAAAACGGAAAGCGTAAATACTATTCTCCGAGTGATAGTTATGAGTATTATAATGCAGATACGAACACTTGGTATAACAGCGCAGGGCAGAAACTCCGAGACCCAAGCGAATATGATAGTTCCACAGAGGGATATACTCCTTTACGAGACGAATAAAAAAAGGCTGCGTTATCAGCTTGACGGACAAAAAATAAAAATAAATTAATTAAAAATATGAAAACAGTAAAAGCAAATGTGTGGGGAGAGCAAACAGATGTACTGTTAGGCACATGGGAAGAAATAAAGGCATTAGGGTTTAAAAAAAGAGACCGAAATTTCGGACAGTTGAATGACGGAACACAGGCTCTTTACTTTTATAAATACTGTTTGGGCAGAGACCCTATTGAATTTGGTTACGAGTGGATTTTAACAACAGAAAAGTTAGAAAATATAAATGATTGATAATATGAAAAATAAAATTTTTATTCTACAAACAAAAAAAAGCAGCAAATATGTCAATAAAACATATTGCATCGCCATTTTTAAACTTGGAACGGATAATACCGAATTTATTATAGGCGAAACGGACAACGAAAGGGAATATAAAGTCGGGGATGAAACAGGGTATGTATATTCTGCTGATTATGTATCTAATTTGGATGATGCGGTTAAATGGATTAAAGAACAAAAATAATTTAATAGCAAGGCGTAAAACTGCCCTTAAAACTTGCAAGTATGAAAACAAAAATAATAATTGACAGAGGTAGAAAATTTCAAATTACTGAAATAGTTAATGACGAGGAATTTATACTTTTAACGTGTGCGGAAATATGTAAAATAATGGAAAGTAATAAAAATTACAAAATCAAAGGAGATTGCGCCGGTGATATGGGAAGAAGAATTGTTGAAGAAAAAATAATAGAGTATGGAAAGTGAAGAAAGAAGATTTACATTAAGAATTACTGATGATGAAAGTTTAAAACTTGAGGAATTAAAGGAATATTTAAACATTACGACAGATTCAGCAGTAATCCGTTATTTGATAAATAATTATAAGGAAATGTCAGAAAAAAAAGCCAAAAAGGATAAAGAATGTTGCGGTTTATTATCCAAAAACAACGATTTAATCAATGCAATAGCTAAATATTTTGATTCTGAATACATATTAAAAAAGTTGGTTTTCGGTGATGATTAAGTTTTTATCATTACCTTTGTATAAATATTTAACAACTGTAAAAATGAAAAATTTAGAAATGACGTTGACAACAAAATTACTTTTGACCATTACCGTTTTGGTATTGGTAACGATATCTTTTTTAGTAATATTAAATAAAATCAGTACTCTAAACGCATTAATTATTTTTGGATGTTTTTGGGGGGTGCAGTTTATAATGTTACTTATTATTTCTATTAGAGAAATTATCGAGGCTTTTAAAAAAAAGAAATGTTTTAAAAATGAACATTCCTAAAACGTTGAATCAGAGTTTTGAAGAATTAATATCGCAAAGAAATTGGTATGTTAATTCGGGTATTGACCGCAGAAAAGCGGGTATGGTTAAAGTTTATTACAAAAAGGGAAAAATTTCAGAAAATAAAATCAGATTTTATTTAGAGAGTGCGGGATATAAGTTGTATCAAAATGAATTATGGACAAAAGAATAAATTTTGTAGTTTTGTAAATTAATTATTCGAATTATGGAAAATATGTATGATTTAGACATTGCCAATTCAACGATTGCGCAAATGATAGGAATTAAAAGCGGCGAATTAAATAATGCTTACAACCGGCAGGAACGCGAAGAACTGCAAGCGGAACTCAAAGCTCTATATGCCGAAAAAAGGGCTTTATACTATGACATAGAAAATCGAGATTCGCTTATTGATAAAATATTTAGCGTTTACGGCGCAATTTTGAAAAATCGTAAGTCATCTATTGAATATGCTAAGATGGGAAGTTGAACGTCTCTTTGAAAATGAAAAAGAATACTTATTAAACGGACTTCATTCGTCTGATTTTCCGGTTGCCGTCTTGCTTGGCGGACAACCGGCTTCCGGTAAAAGTAATCTTACAGAAAGAGTTCTTGAAAATAATCGCAATAAAAATTTTTTAATTGTAAACGGCGATGATTTTCGTATATATCATCCCGCTCATTCAGATTTAATAAAAAATCCGCTTTCTTATTCCGACGAAACACAAATTTTTTCAAATGTTTTTACGGAAAAACTTATTGAAGAAGCAATAAAAAATAAGTTTGATATTATCATTGAGGGAACAATGAGAATTAAAGATGTACCGGCATCGACCGCCAAAATGTTTAAAGAGGCAGGCTTTAAAGTAGAAGCATACGTCATAGCTGCACCTGCTTTATTTTCCGAAATCGGAATATATAGCAGGTATCAACGAGAGGTAGAAAAAAAAGATAGCGGAAGATTAGCAGATATAAATTCACATAATGAAGCTGTAAAAGGACTGTTGATTTCAGTTGACAGCTTGTTTCGGAATAACAGCGTCGATAAAATTTCGATTTATTCTTTCGGAGCAAAAGAAAAAATCAAAGATTACAATTTTAACGGTCATTCTTGGAATTGTTATCTTTCGCCGGCGGACGTAATTAAACAATCAAGAGAACAGCAGCTTAATAATCCTGATTTATATACAGACAGACTCGTTGCAGCCTACGAAACCTTACATAAAATTGATAACAACCTGCAATATGATGTTCAACAGGTTATAAATAAAATGCGTGATGATGTAAAATTCAGTTTACCTCAATTGAGGTATAATATTAAAAAATTTTTTAAGACTTAAAGATTTCTTTGGATTCATTAAGGGTAAAGTTTCGGTCGTTTATAACAACGGTAGTGATACTTTCAGCGTTATAATCGGTAAGGAAACTTAGATATTATTTCTGACTTCTGTCCATACAAAATAAACGTAGACCCTAATTCTTTTCTTGTAAATATAACTACTTTTTGAATGTATGTTAAAATTGGAACAGGATTAATCGGTTTATTCCTATATCTGATTTCAAAATGCAAGTGCTCGCCGGTACTTCGCCCCGAGTTACCGGAAATTCCTATCACCGTTCCAGCAACAACCGCTTCATTTTTGCTCACTAAATTTTGAGACAAATGACCGTAAAATATATCAAATTCTCCGCATTCTATTGCAATGAATTTTCCGAAACCTTTGTCTTTTCCTGATTTAATTACTTTTCCGGGCATAATTGCATAGACGTAGTTATAATCGGCAGCCATGTCAATACCGTTGTGAAATTTCGACTTGCCGGTAAAAGGGTCTCTCCGCATTCCGTAATGACTTGTTTCAATTATTGTATCTATCGGGAGAGATAAATATTTTCTCTTATGAATTATATCGTCTCTTTCATTCCTTAGAGAATCCAAAATCGTAATCATTTCCCCTTTGTCATTGTCTGAATAGGCAGATAAATTATTATTTAATTTTATTGCTGTCTCAGTTTCGTCTTCCGATTTAATTTTAGGAAATACTGTATTAAATTGAGCAATAGCGCTTTGAAAGATATTTGATAAAAAAATAAAAAAAAATATTTTTTGTAAATTATTCATATAATAATTATTTTATGTATATTTGCACAAAGATAGTAATTATATAATTAATATACAAATGGAAAATTTTCAAGAAAAAGATTTACCGTATAAGCAATTTCAAATGTTGGGACTTTCAAAAAGAGACGTTTTGGATTTTTCCGCAAATGATATGGATGCACTGCTTTCGGGAAGCAGAACATCCATTCGTGAAATTTCAATACCTGATGAAAAGGGTAAAAAATTAGATTTTGAAGCAAAACTGTCTTTGCAGAGAGACCCCGATAATTCGGTACAGTTAATTCTGCATCCGGTTAGACAGGAACTGAAAAATGATATTGGATTAACGGATAAGGAAATTCTGAAACTTAAAAACGGTGAATTGATTAATAAAAATATTAAAGGCGACCGACACCTTGTACAACTCGACAGAGACACCAACGAAGTTTTAATGGCTAAAACAAAAAATATTAATATTCCGCTGTCGGTAAATGTCGCCGACAGAGAAAAATTATTGGAGGGTCGGATGATACAGTTAAATTCCTCGCGGGGGAGTTATAAATTCGGTATTGATTTAACCAAACCAAACGGATATACGACAATAAAACTTACCGATGAGGAAGAACAGGGAATCAAAATAAAAGCCGGCGGTAATAGTATTGAAAAAGAAAAAAATTCGCATTATATTCAAAAAGCGCTTTTAGCCGGACTTTTAATTAATCCCTTTATCGGGGTTTATATTATTGCTAATGAATTACTTTGGAAAGATAAGGTAAAATACAATATAAACGATAATGATTTGAAAAATCTATTGGACGGTAAAAGAACTGATGTAAAAGAATTAAGTCAAATTGCCGATGAGCTCAAAGGTAAATTGTCTTTGCATCGAAATCCTGATAATACGATTTCTTTTACGGTACATCCTGTCGAAAAGGAACTGAAAAATGATATTGGATTGACCGTTAACGAAATTCTGAAACTTCATAACGGCGAATTGATTAATAAAAACATTGACGGTGAACGACACCTTGTACAACTCGACAGAGACACCAACGAAGTGTTAAAAGTAAAAGCAACAGATATTTTCCCAAACACGCCGACCGTAAGAAGTTATGACCTTTCGCAAGAACAGGTAACAAATCTATTGGACGGTAAAACTGTTGATATAAAATTCAAATGGGGCGAGTCGGCACAAATAAAAATAGACCTTGGGGCTTCGGATAAAATTGCAATCAATGATGACCACGAAAAACTATCTATAATAGCAAAGGGCGGAATAAACGAACTTGAGCGCCTTATTCCCGATAAATCGGAAAAAGACCTGTTTCTTCACAGGACAGGACTTATTTCACTTTATAACGAATACCAAAAAGCAGAGGGTACGGCAGCCTTGAATTTAAATGATGCAATAAAAGAATGTGCGGAAAAAAATGCATATCATTTAGAAAGAGGGTATCCGGCGGAGGACCAAATGCTGTTATTGCAAATTGCTGAATCTCAAAACGGTATGAACGTATTATTTGATTATTATAAAGGCAACGAACAAAAAATTTCCAATTTTATTTATAGAAACAAAATAACCGAACAATTCGATAACGTATACAAATCTCTTATGGAATCACGCGGTGAAACAACCGCAGAAACATACGAAAAAGATGCTTTGTTTCGACAGGCGGCAAGCGAACGCTTCAATCTCACACAGACAAACGAGATGAAAATGCAAAACGAGGCAGACGCAAAACTTATGACACAAATTTCAAATCGCGATAAAGATTTGAATTTGACCATAAATGCGGAAGAAATAAAGACGGATAAACTTGCAGAAAAATTGTTTGATGAAGAAAAGAAAATCGAATTTGACCGCCTGAATCCCGGCGTGGATGATGTAATTCAAACGGATGCAAACAGGGCGGAATTTCAAGATTATATCAATAAAATAGAAAACAATAATTCGGAAGAAATCATAAGCACAGGAGGGCGTAAAATATAAATGAGCAGTTATAATTTATATCCGGACAAGCCGCAGTCAAATACTTACAATGTTTTGGATAAAGACGAAAAAATATTGGAATCAATTATGGCTTCCAATGTTCGCATGGCGCTAAAAATTGCCAATCAAAAAGGGTATATTGATGCAAGAAAATACAGAGTTGTAAGAGAAAATAAACAAAGTAAAAATATTATGGAAACTGACGTTAATCATGTAAAAGAAAAATTTTTTATACCCCCAACTTTGGCGGGGGTGAAAATGGATGCGGACACACAAAGTGAAATTCGCGCCGGTAACGCCGTCTATAAAGAGGGATTTGTCAATTCCCAAACAGGCGAAAAATTTAACGCTTTCGTCTATTATGACGAGCAGGAAAAAAGACTTAAATTTTCCAAAGAAAATGTGCCTTTTATCTATCGGGACTTGGAAAATTATAAAGAACATTTTAAGTATATCTTAAATAACGATTTAAATAGAGTTAATACTACTCTTTTTGATGTTAAATCCGAAATTGCCGGCAAAAAGGACATTCCTCAATTTACGGAAATTCAAATCGCTGCCCTTTCGGGAAAAATAAACAAACACAAAATTGATGAAAAGTTTGAACCGGATATTGTACAATTGTTTCAACAAACCGTTTTCGGAGAGGGTAAGGAAATTAAGTCTTTCAAAGATATTCAAACTTTGGGCGAACAGATAAAAGAAGAAAAATTAAAAAAACTTCAGGAAAGCCAGATTTTTATACCCCATACTTTGGCGGGGGTGAAAATGGATGCGGACAATCAAAAAGAAATTCGCGCAGGTAATGCTGTATATAAAGAGGGATTTGTCAATTCCCAAACAGGCGAAAAATTTAACGCTTTCGTCTATTATGACGAGCAGGAAAAAAGACTTAAATTTTCTCATGAAAACCCTTTTATAGACCGAGACAGGGAAATGTTAATCAATATTGCCAATCACGGAACTGCCGCATTTTCGGATATAAATAAGAATGATGCTTTTTTTGAAAAATACGGGTTTACCTCGCTTTTGGATTTTAAAGAATACTATAAACTTCAAAACGAAAAAACGGAGTTAATAAAAAAAGAAAAATACGGATTAGCTAATCAGTTGGATGCTCATATTGAATTAATAAATTCAGATATAAAATCTTACGCTAAAAAAGAACTCGAAAAGTTTACCGTTTCAGACAGACAAATATTATCGGATATTAATAAATACGGTACAAACGGAGGGGATAAATATTATTATACTTTCCCCTTCCGTTTTGATTATGTAATGGATAATTATAAACTTAATGATATATGGCAGCGAATCTCTCAGAATGAAATAATCGGGAAAGCAACCGGAAAGAACGCTGATGAAATATCAAAAGTGAGACAGGAACTTGAAAATAAATTAAAATCCGATGCAGGGGAAGCCATTAAGAATTTGGATTTACAACATACCGTAAAACAAAGTAATTCTGAAATCAATAATTATAAAAATCATTTTGAAAAAGTTTTAACGGAGGATATTAAAAGAGGTAATTTTGATAATGTAAAGGCAGAAATCCGAATGAATGATTTAAGGGTTATGCTGCCCGAAATACAAACAGTCGTTCTATCCGATTATATTACAGCCGGGAAAATAGACAAAAAATTTGAAAAGGATATTGTTTCTGAGTTTCAAAGGTCTTTGTTCGGACAAAATAACGATATTAAGTCTTTTAATGATATTAACCTTGTTGCAATCGGTATTTTAACTGCCAATGCTCAAATACAGTCTGAAAAAGAAAAAAAAATTGCAGCACAGCAGGAAGTTAAGTTTAAATATCCCTCATTTGAAGATTACAAAGCAAAAGTTTCCGTCATGCAGGTAGCGGAAAGCTTGGGATATAAACCGGATGAAAAATCAACGTCCCTGCGCATCCAATTAAGAGATTCTAACGGTGATATAATATTGCTTTCAAGAGGCGGATTATCCAATCAATTATACCGTAATCAAAAAGACGACCTTGATAAAGGAAGCGTTATTGATTTTGTAAAAAACAGATTAGACAGATTTTCCGCTGTATCAGGCAGTGAAACGGAAAGAATTAACAAAATTCTTTCCAGCTTTATGGAAAACGGATATAATTACAGCGAAAGCATTAATAAATATAACTTTAGAGAAAATAAGGTTTTCAGAAAAGAGGATTATCCGACAACTGAAGCGACAGTCCCAAAATTACATTACTTAACTCAACAGCGAAATATATCTCCCGAAACGGTCGAAAATTTTTTACCTTTTATACAAATGGTAGGCAATTCAAAAAATGACTTTAAAAATATCGGATTTCCGTATACAATACCCGGACAAACAGAAGTACGCGGATATGAATTAAGAAATTACGGAAGTGAAGAAAAGGGAGGGTTTAAGGGATTTTCAACCGGTGGAGATAAAGTCAGCGCAGTTTGGCTTGCTAATCTTGCACCGGATAAATCTGCCGTCAAACATGTTTTTTTTGCCGAAAGCGCCATCGACGCTATGAGCTTTTATGAAATAAACAAGAGCCGATACAATATGAATAATGCCGCTTTTGTTTCGACGGGCGGAGCGCTGTCGATGAATCAAATTAATAATGTAATGAAGGAGTTTCCGGGCGCAAAGTTACACGGTTGCTTTGATAATGACCGTGCGGGACAACTGTATAATATATCTCTGGCTGTCGCTGCTGAGAAAAAAACACTGACTAAAGTTTTAACCGATGACGGCGTCCAATTCAAAATCGATGATAAAGACTTCAAACTTAAAAATGAAGACATATCATTGGCAAATTTTCTTAAAGCTGCAGGATTTAAATCAAACATTCAGGTTCATGTCCCGGATGCTGCAATCGGTAAAGACTGGAATGATATTTTATCAAAAAAAAACGACATTAATCCGGTAAAAAAACCTAAATATTAAAAACTTTAATACGATATAATTAATTATTATGCAAGACATTGTTATACGTCCGAGTATTAAATTTTGGATTGTAAAAAGCTTTTGGAAATTGGCAATCTTTCTTTCATTTGTTATTGCCATTATGTTTTTCCCGATTCAATTTTTATTTCAATATTTTTTAGCAGGGGGACTTGTTTTAATGATTTTGTTGTCTTTTGCCGATTATTTATTAATTAAACAAACAACATATATCGTAAAAGTAGAACAAATCGTTGTCATAACCGGAATATTTTCGCGCACAACAAATTATATGGAAATGTACCGAATTTATGATTATCTCAAAGAGAGAAACATTTTTGAAAGGATTTTGGGACTTATGACCGTTAAAATTTTTTCGCGTGATGCTAACCAACCGCTCCTTACAATGTCCGCAATTCCGTTAGACACTACACTAATCGACAATATAAGAAGCCGTGTAGAATTACAAAAACAAATTAAGCATGTATATGAAATTAATAATAAAATATAATTTGTTATGAAACAATTAATTGTAATTATTCTTCTTTTCCCCTTTTGTTTTATTATGAAAGGGCAAACCCTTGTGTTAGACCCCGGCGTTATTGCCGCTTTGGAAATTCAGCATTTATCCGAAAACAGCACTTACGGCGATATAAAGGATAATCAAAGCAAAATTAAAACCTATCAAATTGCGATAACGGCAACGATTGAGCAAATAAAACAATTGGAGCAAAAAACACTGAAATATCTTTCGACAGTAAATGCGGTCGTTCAAAACGGACAGGATATTGTTTACGCTTCAAAAATTGCAACCGATATTGCTAAATACCAAAGTATGGCTTATGATTTAGCCGCAAATGACCCAATATTGGTTACAGTTGCAGCGAAAACGGAGTATGAGCTTGTCAACCGCAGCTTGGAAATCGTATCGGAGATTTATAATTTTGCCCTTGTCGACGGAGAGAAAAACATGCTGAACAACAAAGAGAGAATTGATATGATTAAAGACGTTGTGCAAAAACTCCAAGTCATGCGCGGCTGTGCTTATTCAATCTGTTCTCATATGAAAGCGGCTAAACGTTACGGTATTTGGAAAGAAATTGCTCCCAGAGAATTTCAATACTATATCAATACAAAACAAATTTCAAACGATATTTTAAAAAAGGTCAAAAATCTTTCAGGAAAATAATTAACTATTAAATTGTTATAAGATGGATAATTTGGGGAAATGCCCTGTTTGCGGCAAGGGTGAATTAGTAAAAGGTTCAAATGGATGGACTTGCAATTATTTTAAATCCGGAGATGATAATTGTCGATTTACGATTTACTTCAATTATTTCGGGGTCAGTCTCACTCCCGAGACAGCAAAACGCATTGTTGAAAGAGGGGAAAGTGAAGTATTGGACTTTGTAAGCGAAAAGACAAAACAACCGTTTCGCGCTTTCCTGAAAATAACAGACGGATACATTAAGCCGGTTTTTGAAAAAAATGAAAAGGAATTTGAAAAGTTAAAATCCCGATGCCCCTCATGCGGAGGGAACGTTCTCATTACAAGTAAAGCTTTTATTTGTACAAATCATTTCAATGATAAATTGAAATGCCCGCTTTATATTCCGAAAAAAATTGCGGGCGTAGAGATTGATGAAGATATGGCGGAGGTGCTTCTCTCCGGCGAACCCACCGAATGGATTGACGGCTTCAGTGGAACTTACGGCGAGTTTAGCGGACGGATGATTCTTGATGAGAGGTTTAACGTAAAAATTGACACTTCAATTTGCAAATGCCCCATATGTAAAAAAGGAAACGTTTTTCAGGGGAAAAAAGCATTTAATTGTTCAAATTGGAAAAACGAAAATGTTAAATGCGACTTTACCGTATGGAAAGAAATTAACGGCAAAAAAATTACACCCGATATTGTAGAAAAACTGTGTTTTGACACGGAGACGGACGAAATGTCGGGATTCAAGAATCAAAAGGGCGAGCCTGTAAAAATGAAACTTATATTAACGGACGATAACAAAGTAAAAGCAATATAATTATGAAAACAAATTATGATGATTTAGTCAGTGATTACCAAAGCGGAAAAATTAATGCTTTGGATTTTTTGCTTGCACAGGATGATATTTCTCCCTTATATTTGGAAGAAATAAATAATCAAAAAATTAATCCCACACCCGAGAACGCAAAATTATGGTTATCCGAGTATGAAAATAAAAATCTTTATAATCAATAAATATGACAAAGGGTAAATTTCAAGAAAGCAGCAGCGATAAAGCCTTAAAGCTATTTGCAGACATGATGATTGAAAAAATAAAGCAGGTTACCGATAATTGGCAAAAACCTTGGTTTTCAAATAGGGGAACAGGACTTCCACAAAATCTTTCGGGTCGAAATTACAACGGAGTCAATTCATTTATGCTATATCTTATTTCCGAAGATAAAAATTATACTTTACCCGTTTTTATGACTTTCAACCAAGCTCAGGAAAATAATGTAATGATTAACAAAGGTGAAAAGTCTTTTCCGGTTTTATATTGGAATTTTACCGTTACCGGCAACACTGAGGAAAATAAAGGCGTAAAAATCACATTGGAAGATTATAATAAACTTTCAAAATCTGAACAGGAAGATTGGAGAGTAACGCCTTATCTTAAAACATATAATGTTTTTAACGTTGAACAGACTACCTTTCCGCAACAGAAGCCGGCGGAATTTGAACAGCTAAAGGAAAAATTTAAAGTAGCCGATTTAAAAGATACAACAGGCATGACTGTGTCGCCGGAACTCGATGCTATCATTAAAAATCAAAATTGGATATGCCCCGTTATTACAGAGCAGAGCAATACGGCGTATTTTTCAAAGAATGCTGATAAAATTCATATCCCTTTAAAAGGTCAATTTAAGGACGGCGAAAATTTTTATTCGACAATGCTGCACGAAATGGCGCATTCAACAGGTACGGAAAATCGACTTAACAGGGAATACGGTAAAGTATTCGGTGATGCAAATTATGCCAAAGAGGAATTGGTTGCCGAATTAACGGCGGCAATCACTTCTAAATCTTTGGGATTATCATCTACCATAAGAGAAGAAAATGCAATGTACCTTAAAAATTGGCTGAACTCATTAAACGAACAGCCTAATTATATTTTGTCCGTTTTGACAGACGCCAATAAAGCTATGAATATGATTAACGCTACTATCGAAAAAAATCAGGAAATTTCAGAAACGGTCAAATCGGATAGCGGGGTGAAAACCGCCGAAATGCCTAAATTGGTTGTTATGAACGAAAACACTTTGGGTTATATATTACCGGAGCTCCCCCAACATGTACAAATATTACACGCTTCGGTTTTGACGGGAGCAACATTCGACTTATCGGATGCTCCAAAACAAATAAACCAATCCGATGTTATCCGTTTGGCAACAAGAGCGGATTTTGATAAATTCAGAGTTGTTTTTGAAGGATATGAGATGGACGGCTATATTTATGACAAAACAATCAAAGAAAGTAATTTTGAACAAACAATCAATTCTTTAAAAAAAGCTTTTCCAAACAATTTTTCGGTTGATGATATTTTCGGGTTAAGAGAAATAAAGGGCAGGGATAATGATAATTATTCGTTTCGGGCAAAAGAAACCAAAGAGGGTAATTACGACGTAATAATTTACAATAATATAAAAGGAGTGGATAATGTAAACGAAAATTTTACTTTTTTCAATAAAACATTAACACCGGAACAGCTTGATAATATTCCTGTTATTACTCAATATGAGAAAGAAAGGGATAGAGAAACTGAAAAACTTATTGAAAAAAAGATGCAGGTCGGCGAGAAAATTGAAATTGCCAACCCCAAAATGGTAAAGCAGGAAGAAAGCGGTAAATATTCAGGTCGCGTACCGGCAGCAAAGCAATTAGTAAAATTATTGAATGAGAGCAGAAATATAGCCGACCAATTGCAAAAACTAAAAGATTTACCAGATACAAATATATTCAAACCGGAAGAACTGCCTGTTAAAGATTTTAAAGCGATTGGAATTGATTTATTAATGATTACAAAGGATGATATACAAAGGTTATTAAGCGGAGAACAAACAAAAAAACCAATTCAGGCTCAAATAAAAGACGGAACGGAAACTTACCGGCTTGAGGTAAATTTATCGTTACGAAGAAATAATAATGACGTATCGCTTGTTATGTTCCCCAATAATAACCATACACAAAAAGAATCATTTTCGATAAAACGCTAAGACATCAGTTTCATAAGCTGCAGCCGACAGCGCCGGTTAAAAAAGGTGTCTTTTTATTACACAGGGAGCTGCAGCAGTAAAACATTTTGGTGTCAATTTCAATCACCGACACCGGCGATGAGCGGCAGATCCCCAAATTATCTGACGTCATTTGGGAAAGGAACAAATACTTTATTGTCATAATCTTTTATTGCAATTGTAATATTATTAGTACCTTTATATATTATTATTAATATTTTATATTTTTACCGTTATTATAACTTCTAATTTTTGAGAAGAATAAACTGTGCGTATTCCGGCGATGCTGACTCCCATTCCGGTGATGTTGACACCTTCATATACTGTTTAATCAGACTTTTATCCGAAAAAACCTATCAGAGGGGGTCAGCATCGCCGGAATTAGGGGTCAGGATGAAACGGAATTTGCAAACTGAACGATTAACAATAAAGCAATTATAAAATCTTTAACAATAATTAATATACTAAATAGTAGTATTTAATTATTTATTTCTACTTTTGTATAAATTTAATTACCTGTTTATCATGGAATATAAGGAATATTACCGAAAAGAATTAAATCCGTCAGATTTTAAAGATATGTTTATCAACGACTTTGGAAGTTGTGAGTTTTTAAAATTAGATTTTGTATTGAAGTCATTTTTAATTCATATACCTATTTAAATCGAACACTCTATTTTGAAGTTCATTATGTTGATTTTTTAAATAAAAAAATAAGCGGGTATGTAAGTGAAGAAAATTTTGAGAATGTTCTATTAAACAGTATGGATTTATTTAAATAGTATCTTTGATGAAAGCAATTAGGTTGATTTTTCATTTTATCGGAGCAGTATTTGATATATTATTCCGAGTATTGAAATTCTTATTAAAAGCAGTTCTGACAATTATTGTTTTTGTTTGTAATATCATTTTAATAGGCTCTCTTTTTGGCGCTATTGCAAGTAAAAATAATTAATAATGAATGAATTAACATTACATGAAGCTTTTGGAGAATTAATTAAAGTTAGAGCGTGGTATCGTTACGGTAATTGCCCAATAAGCTACAAGCAAGCACAAAAGGATGCTTTTATGTTCAAGAATAATAAATTCGTTTCCGAAATACGGATGCGGATTTATTTATCATCCATAGGAGTGGAGCGCGTTCAAGAGGAAAAGTGGATTTTTAATAAGGAAAATTTTAAGTATAATGAAAAATTCGGAAGTCTTAAAAACAGAAGAAAGAAATCACGAAATAATGAGTAGGTCAAATTCAATGGATAATCCATTGTTATTACCGAGTGCTACTTTTCTGTTTCAACCGAACGGACTTCCCTTTAATGCACAAAGAGCGTTAAACCTTAATCAAGCAAAGGTTATTGTAAAAATAATTGAAAAGTTGCAAGATTCTATAAGAGAAACGATTGAAAATAAACGTTACAGACAAAACCCACTGCAATTACAGTTATTCCAAAAAGATGAAGATTTTGTCAACTTAGATTTTGATATGTCGGATTTCGACGTTAATCCCGCTAATTATAATAAATTAAAAAACGACGTGGTTGAATTAAAAAATTATACCGTAAAACAAGATATTATATACTATAATGCTCAGTTGGGTAAAGATATTGAGGCACTTGAATTTAAAAACTTTCTCCGTTCAGTTAAACTTCCAAAGAAATACGAGCGAAAAATTACCTTATCTATTGATAAGGATGTGGCAAAATTACTCGTTAATGTGGGTGAAATAGGATATACCAAGTATTTACTTGAAATCGCCATGTCAGCCGAAAGTAAATTTACGCTTCTTATTTATCAATTAATAAGCGGGTGGCGAGAAAAAGGAGGGTTTAAATTAACAATTAAAAATTTCAAAAATAAACTTGGTATTTCCGACAAATACGATAAATGGAGTGATTTAAACCGTCGTGTTATAGAACCGGCATATCGTGAATTATTTGAAAACGCCGATATTTGGTTTGAATATGCTTTGGAGGAAAAAGACGGACAACCATACAGCATTAATTTTAAAGTTGTTTCCGGCTATTATAAAGTTGAAAAAGAAAATTTGAAATTCAATTATAATTTTGACTTTATGTATAAAGTGAATTACTCAAGTCTTAGCCGAATCCAATTAGAGTGCGATGATTTGTTGAGAAATGAATTACTTTTTAATAACGACAATATTATTCTTGAAATTGTTTCCGAGCGGTACGAAGACTTTTTCAGATGGTATAAGGTCAATAAATCCAAACTCGACAAAATAGATAATCCGGCAGGATTATTGTTGTCCTTTCTTAAAATGACTGCGGGTAATGGGTGGAAAGAAAGAAAATTTCAACTTGTCTATGATACCGACGCGGAAGAACCTGTTATTGCAGATTTTTCCGATTTATGGGGAAAAATTACCGGTAAATTAAAACAATCACTATCTAAAAGCGATTTTCAGACATGGATTGTTCCAATGCACATAGCTAAAATCGAAAACAGTAATATCTACCTTAACGTACCTACAAAATTCTTTAGTGAATATATTGAAAATCACTTTTCAGAAACACTTTTGAAATCAATTACCAAAGTATTAGGTGATGATAAAATCAATTTGTTTTATACGATTGCGTACAAATGACGGCGACAAAAATATAACATTTTTATTTGCTCCAATTCGACATAGTAATATTATGTATAATATTTAAGGCGTATAATTATTATATGTATATTCGTTTATCGGAGTTATACATTTGTCGCCAAGAGTTATATATTTGTCGCCAAGAGTTATATATTTGTCGCCGGAAGTTCTACGCTTGTCGCCAAGAGTTCTACATTTGTCGCCGGAATGTTCTACATTTGTCGCCAAGAGTTATATATTTGTCGCACTCGCACATTGCTAAATAATTGACTATTATTGTTTTATTTATATAAAATTATGCCCACTAATTATTACTATTTAATACTAATTAATACAAATAAGGAGAAAAAATAAATAAAAACTCAGTTCGCATCACTCACACGCTTTTATTTATTTTTTGATTATACATGCCGATAAATCGGCAAAACAAAAATAAAAAAAATAACAAAGGGGAAAAAGTTTATTGCCGATTGAAAAAAAATTGGTCAGAACCTCCGCCACTTTCGTTTACCGCACCTTTTTTTAAGCTTTCAACCAAAGCTTCGGCTGTTTCGAATCCGTCAACGACCACAGATTGTAATTGAAAGAGTTAAGAAACAAATCTTAACTTTTTATTTTTTTCGGTTTGCCAAAAGTTTGCCGGTTGCATCAAACTTGTCAAGAATGAGAATAAAATTTCTACGCATTCCGAAAATTACATCAATTTTTCGGAGATAAAAAATCACCCAATTTTTCATAAATAATTTTTGCGTCATCTTCAGAGATGTTTGTTAAATCGTCGTTTCCGATATGGATTTCATAAACGATGTAATTTCCATCATTTATCGTGTTGTACAATAACTTTACAACTCCAATACATTTTTCTTGTGTTTCCATTTTATTTTGTCAATTTAAATCAGTAATGCAAATATATAACGTTTACTTTGCAATAATATTGTATTAATCTAAATATTTACTAAAGATCATTTATTTAAGAATTATTTTTCAATAAAATCAATTTCGCAATTTAAGGCATTGGCAATTTTCCCGAGAATGTCGATTCCGGTAGAGTATTTGCCGGATTCTATTCTACTAATATTTGACTGCTTTAATCCGGTAATCTCTGCGAGCTTATATGTAGAGATACCTTTTTTGATACGAATCTCACGAATACGAGTTCCGATTCTTTCTCTGTCGTTCATGGCATTACTTTTTTATAGTGATGTTCTCGTAACCAATCCGCCATCTCTCTAACAACCTTTGCCAACTGATTAGCATCGGGCTGTTTAATATCTTCCAAAATAGTAAAATGCTGCGTTTCGTTGAACCTTTGATTCTCAAAAACGCATACAATCCCGTTTTCTGTATCAGTACAAACCCAGCCGTTTAGCTGGGTTTGTGATTTTTGTAATACGAATCTATTTTGCATTTTCTAATTGTTTTTTTGTTGCTTTTACAAATAAATTACTTCTTAATTTTAAGTTTCCTTCTTTTTTATAAAACAAAGTTCCAAAATTACTTAAATCATTTCCCTTTTGTATTTTTTTATAATTAATAATTTGTTTTTATCAATTGCAAGATGTACTTTTGTGCTACAAAAGTGAATCTTGCCTGCTTACACAGGAGAGAATTTTATTCGCAACTCATAAAATTTAAGCGCAACTATGGAAAGACTTAAAAAACAAAAAGTTTTAAGATTCAGATGTACGGATGAAGAATATAACTCGGTAGTAAAAAAGGCTGTCGGATTCAGATGTATGTCCGATTTTCTTCGCGAATTGGTATTAAATACAAAGAAAGTAATAGTAGAACCGAATGCATTTTTTAATTCTGTTGATGTATTATCAAAAGAAATCAACAGGATAGGCATCAACATAAACCAAACTGCAAAATATATAAACTATGCGGAAAAAAACGGAATTGTTTCAAATGAGATATTAGAAGCATTACGAAATGACTTTCGTGAACAAAACTTAAAATTAGAAGAAGTCAATAAAAGTGTTTATGAATTGATGAAATTTCAATTATAGTTACTATTTATACATTTGTACAATTATTTAAACAAATATTCATACCTTTGTACAATTATATATTTGTATAAATAAATATTCATACCTTTGTACAATTATATATTTGTATAAATAAATATTCATACCTTTGTACAATTATATATTTGTATAAATAAATATTCATACCTTTGTACGATTGTATATTTGTATAAATAAATATTCATACCTTTGTACGATTGTATATTTGTATAAATAAATATTCATACCTTTGTACGATTGTATATTTGTATAAATAATAAAAATTATTATATGATAGCACGGATTTTGAAAGCAACTTCAAATTTTGGAGGTATTACTTATTCGGAAAAAAAGGTAGATGCGGGAAAGGCGGTACTAATGGCGGCTGAAAATTTTGAATTAAATTTGCAGGATAAGCAATATTATACAGATGCAATGAACGCTCTCTGTAAACGAAACAGCAATAATAAATTAAAGCAGTTTCATGCAACCATATCGTGTAAAGAAAGAGAATTTGATGCACAAAAACTGACTTTAATAGGAAAAGAATGGATAAAGGAAATGGGTTATGCTGAACAACCTTATTTGATTTATTTTCATAGCGATACAGAAAATAATCATATTCATATTATATCCTCAAGGGTTGATAAGAACGGAAAAAGAATTTCACCGAATTTTGAAGGAATAAGAGCTGTAAACGCTATCAATAAGATAATGAAAAATGATATTCAATACAACGCAAAAAAAGACATAGAAAAATTGTTGGAATATTCTTTTTCAACTTTTGCACAGGCGAAGTTAATATTGGAACAAAAGGGGTGGAAAACATCGGAAAATGAAGAAAAAATTAATTTAATAAAAAACGGAAAAGTGCAGTATTCCATTGATAATTTTTTCATTAAAGAAAAAATTATTAAATTTCTTCCTGATGAACAACGTAAAAAACAAATTGCGGCTTTACTATTAAAGTATTCAAAAGGTATGAATTTACAGGAAACTCAAAGAATTATAAAAAATAACTTTGGAATTGAAATTATTTATCATACAGGTAAGGGACAAAAAACCCCATACGGTTATACACTGATTGATAATAAAAACAAAACTATCTACAAAGGAGGAGATATAATACCGCTTAAAAAAATCATTGAACTATATAATAAAGCCGATAAAATAGCGGCTTGCGAGATTATTGTAAATTTGCTGACAGAAAAGAAGACATCTTTCATTCAATTTAAAAAGGATATGAAAGAAGCGGGTTACATATTAACAAACGACGGAAAAGTAAGATTAAAAGGAGAATATGGTTATTTATATAAGATAAACTCGGATAAATTGAGAAAACTTAAGTATAATGAAAGATTGTTAGAGGCATGCAGGTTTAAAATATCGTCCGAGAAAGATAAATTCATTGTAGCTAAGATGTTATTTGTTAAGAGTAAAGATATTGATTCTGAATTAATAGATGAAAAAACGCGAAGTAAATATGCCGACTTTTTATTATCTGTAAGAGAAAATAACTTGGACTTTCAATCGGCATGTAATTCTAATAAGTATATGCTTATAAATAATAATATGAATATTTTTTTAATCGACAAAGATAAGAGGGTTATTTTTGACGCCACTACGTATGTACACAATAGGGACAACTTAATGGACATAAGCAGATTTGAGAATACGAACATCGAAAAGAAAATAGATGATGTTACCTACTCTCAATCATTAACAGGAGAAAATTTATTTGATTCTGTTTTAAGTTTTGTCGCCATGTTTGGAGAGGGTAGCGAAGAAGAACACGACAGAAGAAAAAGGAAAAAACGTGAACATAATAATAACTAATTTATTTAATTTATGGTAATTTTAATTGCAAATCAAAAGGGAGGAGTTGGTAAAACAACAATAGCAATGCAGTTTGCTAATTATCTTGCTTATTACAAGCAAAAGGACTTAATTGTTTTGGATGCGGATTTTCAGGGTTCTTTTTTTGAAAGACGCGAGGACGACATAAAAACGTTCCCAGATAATCCTGTTAACTATGATGTGTTAAGGGTAGAACCGGAAAAAGTTTTACCTATAATAAAGGAAATTGAAAAAGAAGAAAAAAGTATTGTTTTAATTGATTTTCCGGGAAAGTTGGACGATGATAATCTCATTTCAATTTTGGAAAGTGCGGATTTTCTGATTTGCCCTTTTTCTTATGATTATAACACTATTGAGAGTACAATTACTTTTGCGATTGTCTGTCAAAAGTTAGAAGTAAAAGCAAAAACAATTTTTCTTCCGAATCGAATCAAACAGTCTGTAAAGTATGAGACGAAACAGGATGTTACTACTGTTTTTGAAAAGTGGGGTGTTATTGCTCCTGAAATAAGCGACAGAGTTGCGATGGAGCGGGCGAGTACCTTGGTTATGAATACTGAAGTATTGCCAATTGTTAATAAATCTTTCAATTATTTGGTTGATTATATGAAAATATGTTAAAAATTAATTATTTAACGTATATTTATTTTTTTGTATAGTAATAATATGTATATTTGCGCAAAATATGGGAAACAGTAAATTAAAAGCACTGGCTGAATCGGTAATAGCCAACAAATATGTAGATGATGTCAGCAGCGAGAAAAAAAAAGAAGAAAAACGAGTTGTAAATCCCGAAGTGTTGGATAAGGATTTTAAGGTAGATGAAAAACTTGAAAATATTTTTGCAGAGGCAAAAAATGCTAAATACGAATGTAGCGGGACTGTTTATATAGACGGAGAGATAAAGGAAGCGTTGAATATTATTAAAATAAAGTGCAATGTGGATATGTCAAATCTTGTCTCGTATATTTTGGAAAATTGGTTATTAAGTAATAAAGAACAGTTGCAACAGTTATTGAAAAGAAGCAATAAATTTTTTTAAGTTGTATTTAATTAATAATAAGGACGTTTTTAAAACTTATATATTATGACTTTTGCAAATTTTGTGGTTTTGGTTTGTGGAATGTATTTATTTTATTTTACAGCCTGTTTTGTTTGGGATGCTTTTTTTATCAGTAAAAAAAGTATCAAAGGTAACTCTAATCATTACAGCATTGACATCTCCGATATGCCGGAAATGATTGATGTAGATGAGGAAGAATACGCTGTCGGAGCTGAGAAAAAAAAAATAAATCAAACAGATTTCAATTTACCACAGAAACCAATAGTTGAAAAAGTTGTACATCAAGGAATTGTTGTAACTCCTCAAAACTTAAAGAATTTTGCAAAAGAAGCAAAATCGTATATGAGCATGATAAGAACGTAATTAATTATTATTTACTAACTTAATTAAATTTATTTCTATGGAACTAAGAAGTTTTTTGAAAAGAAAATGGTTAACCCTTTCATTGCTTTTTTATTCTGCTGTAATGTATGCGCAAGGAAATTCAGCAATTGGAACGGCTACGCAAGAAATCAGCAGTTACGGAACAGACATTGGGAACTTAACAATGGCAATCGGCGGTATCGTCGGACTTATCGGAGCTATTCGGGTATATATTAAGTGGCAGAATGGCGACCAAGATGTAACCAAATCTATTATGGGTTGGGGCGGTGCAATGATATTCTTAGTCGTCTCGGGTGCAATAGTAAAAGCATTTTTCCCTTGATTATGGATTCGGCTTTCAACGTTTATAAGGGGCTGCAAAAGCCCCTTATATTCAAAGGAATGAAAGGTAACTACATTTATTATTCCTTTGCTGCTATGATGGGCGGAATGGTAGCTTGTATAGCCGTTACATTACTTGTTAATTTTTTGGCAGGTGGAATAACTTTAATAGTCGGAGTTTTTGGAGGTATTGTAATAATAGCGCTTCTTCAAAAAGGAGGACTTTATAAAAAAGATAAAAAAGAATGTATCTATATTTTTAAAAATTTATTTATAAATGGTTAAAAAACAGTTTGATGCGCCATATTTGGGTATTGAAGAAAAGAACGGATATACATTATTATATGATAAAGCGGGAAATTTTTCCACAATAATAAAAATTGAAAATCCGTTGGAACAGTACAATGCAGATAAGGAAAAATATTATAATTTTCATTTTATTTTTACATCTGTTATTAAAATATTAGGTGCAGGATTTGCCATACAGAAACAAGATATTTTGTGCCGGAAATATTTTAAAAATTCAAAAGAAAATAATTCATTTTTAACGAAAAAATATTTCTCGCATTTTGAAAACAGGGAATATTTACAACTGAATACATACCTTATTATAACTGCGGAAATAAATAAATCGAAATTTTTCTCTTATGATTCGGGCAAGGTGAAATCATTTTTTCTGAATATTTCTAAAGTTATTGATTTTCTGAAAAACAGGAGCATATCCGCAATTCCGCTCAAACTTAACGAGACTAAAAAATATATTTACCAATATTTCGGATTCAGCTTTAATTCAAACAATTTTAATATAACTAATTTTGAAGCAGGGAAAAATAAGCTGTTTATCGGCGATAAAAATGTTCATTGCATTTCCCTTGTTGATACTGAAATCGTTGAAATGCCTACTACTATTAAGCCGGTTAAGGAAATAAACCTTACCGGTAATCTTTTTCCTGTTGACCTGTTTAATTTTTTATTTTTCGTCCCGGACGTAGAAATAACGGTTTTTAACCAAGTTATACAGATTCCGAACCAGAGGCAAACAATAATCAAATTGGAGGCGAAAAGAAAAAAGCATTCTTCAATGCCTGACCCCGAAAATAATATGTCCGTAGAAGATATTAACAATGTTTTGGTTGAAGTGGCAAAAGAGGGACAGATGTTTGTTAATACTCATTTTGACATTATTATTTCTTCACCAAAAGACTTGGAAAAAAGTTATAATTATATAGAAAGTTCTTTGTTTGATACCGGTATTTTGGTATCAAAACAAGCTTATAATCAATTTGAATTATTTCGTGCAAGCTTACCGGGTAATTGTTTTGAACTGAAAGATTACGACCGCTTTCTTATGACTTCGGATGCGGCAATTTGCCTGATGTTTAAGGAAAGAATACCGCTTAACGAAAATTCAAACTTTCAAATGTTTTTTACCGACCGTCAGGGAATACCCATCGCCGTTGACCCGAGCGACTTGCCTATGGCTACCGGAAGATGTAATAACCGAAACAAATTTATTTTAGGTCCTTCCGGTAGTGGTAAATCATTCTATACCAATCACATGGTGAGGTGGTATTTTGAGGAGGGGAGCGATGTTGTAATCGTCGATACAGGACACAGTTATTCGGGACTTTGTGAATATTACGGTGGAAAATACATTACTTATTCGGAGGAATCTCCCATTACAATGAATCCATTCCGAATTAATGATTTGGAATATAACGAGGAAAAAAGAGAATTTTTAAAATCCTTGGTTGCTTTATTGTGGAAAGGAACTGATGGCAGACTCGACCAAGTCGAGGACACTTTGCTCGGGATGGTTATTGCGTCCTATTACAATAACTACTTTTTCTTTAAAGACGGTAAAAAAAGTACATCCCAAATCAAAAGCATGGTAAGCGAAAGGTGGAAAAAGGGGGAATATTGTTCCGAATTTGTTTACTTTGTTGAGAAAGCAATGCCGGAAGATGAATATGCACAGCTTAAATATAATCATAACTATTTGGATGATAATATAGATAAATGGTTTAATATTTTAATAAAAGAAAAGAAAAACTTGTGTGATAAATTTTTGGATGCCAAACACAATGAGTATATTGAAAGGCAAAATCAAGAATATTCAAATTATGTAGTTTCGTCGTTATCGTTTAATTCATTCTATGATTATGTTTGCGTCGAGATTCCGAAAATTATGGAAAACAACAAAATTCACTTTGATTTGAATAATTTCAAATTCATCCTGAAAAAGTTTTACAAGGGGGGAGATTATCAAAAAATTTTGAACGATGATTTTGACAGCACTTTGTTTGACGAAAAGTTTATTGTTTTTGAAATTGACGCAATCAAAGAACATAAGACGCTTTTTCCTATTGTTACCCTTATCATTATGGATGTTTTTTTACAAAAAATGCGAATTAAAAAAACAAGAAAAATTTTGATTATCGAGGAAGCGTGGAAAGCAATAGCATCTCCGCTTATGGCAAATTATATTCTTTATCTTTATAAAACCGTAAGAAAATTCTTCGGCGAAGCGATTGTCGTTACGCAGGAACTTGACGATATAATAAAAAATGAAGTTGTTAAATCTTCAATTATTGCCAATTCAGATTGTGTAATACTTCTCGACCAATCGAAATTTAAGGACAAATATCAGGAAATTGCAGAGGTGCTTTCACTCTCGAGTGTGGAACAAAAAAAAATATTTACTGTAAACCAATTGGATAATCATTCAAACCGTGCACCGTTTAAGGAAGTATATATCCGTCGGGGAGCAGCCGGCGACGTTTACGGAGTTGAAGTAAGTCAATACGAATATTTGGTATATACTACCGAACGGCGCGAAAAAGATGCAATCAATATTTTTAAAAATAATTTCAAAACCTATGAAAAGGCATTGGATACTTTTATTTTTGAACTTAATAATTCGGGAGTTAATATGGTTGAGTTTACATCCTTGATTAACTCAAATTTATTTACCAAATACAGAAATAAATTTTCAGGGTTTGAAACGGCTCTGCATTCCATAATTGACGATTATAAAAATTCAGGAGCCGGGTTGAACGAGTTTATTAGTATAAATAGGGTATTATGAAAATAGTATTATTTACCGGATTTTTGTTTTTTGTAGCCGCTAATTCTTTAATTGCACAACAAAGTGTTTGGGATATAAGCGCTATGGAGTGTTTGATTGCTGAGCATAAATCACAATATGACGGATTTTTATCTATGAAAAACAGTGAGGCTGAATTATTGGTTATTAATACTCAAATAAAAGATAAGCTTGATGAATTAAAGGTTTTGGAGGATAAATTTCATAATATGCTTGTCAGTGTTGATATGATTTTGCGAAATGCACAGAATGTTGTTTATATTTATAACTTGTCTCAAGATGTTGTAAACTTCCAAAAAAAAATGATTAGCTATGTATTTGACGACCCCAAACTTGCCGTTATCGGTGCTCAGACAGAATTGGAACTTATACGGCAAACAAAAAAGCTTATGGAATACTTAATCATTGCGACCACAGGAGGCGATGTCAACCTCTTAAATAATAAGCAGCGTACCGATATAATTAATCATATCATCATACAGTTAAAAATAATGCGAGGTACTGCTTATATTGTTTGCAGCCGTTTGGAGTTTGCAAAAAGATACGGATTTAAGGAAGCATTGAAATACATTAACTTTAATAAGTTTTTCTACGCAAAAGAAGAGCAAAAAAGTAAATTGGTGACTGAAATATTAAACGGTTATAACTCAAAAAGAATAAAAGAATGAAAAAAAAATTATTAATATTTATTTTTCTTTTTCTTGTTAAGTGGTCTTACGGACAAACTTATGAAATTATTTTGGATATAGATGCCGTTATCGCAATTTCCAATAATTTTGCGGTACAGGGCGCAGCACTCGAGCAATATTCAAGTACGCAAAAATCCATTGCCAAATACAATGAACTAATCGCTGAAAAACTTGGACAAGTTTATTTATCCAAATACAAACTGATAAAGGCACTTACTGATGTCGGAGCAATAAAATCAAATATTCGTGAATTTGAAACAATTGAAAATATTGTTTCTTATATCGGCAAGTATCAAAATCTTATGTTAAGTTATTCGGAAAAAAATCCCGCGCTTGCTATTTTTGCCGTAAAAGCCGAACTTGAATTGGCAAGCAGGACATTGGGTATTTTTGATTATGTTACGACGGCGATAACGGGAGATGATACAAATTTGCTCGACAATTATGACAGGATGTCAATATTGGAAAACGTAATCAAAGAGTTGCGTATAATGCGCGGAATCGCCTATCATATAGTATCCATGATGCAAACGGCTCAAATTTACGGCATTTGGGCTGCTTATACCGGAAATTATTCTTTCAATAGACAAAAAATAAAAGATTTTGTGTTAAACAATTATAATTCTAAAAGAACAAAACAATGAAAAAAATAGCTTTTACTTTTACTTTTTTCTTTTTGATTACAACCATGACTTTTGCTCAGATGTTTTCTTTCGCAAAAGACAAAAACAGAAACAATCAAATCAAAAGTATGGTCTATAAACAATGGAAATTCACTCCGAAATGGTACTATTACTCTTGGAGTTTAAGCAACCTGACAGGACTTGGCATACATGCCGGATATGTTGCTACTGACCGCAGAACCATTAAACAGTTGACACCTACGATTACGTCGTCAACATTATCACAATCGGAATGGAATAACTCTCAAAAGTCGGAAAATTCAATGTATGAGCATGAAATGTTAAATCTTGCAGACAGAACCATTGATGCTGAATATCTTATCAAAAAAGAAGATTTTGATGTTGTTAAGCAAAGAATTGGAAATGAAATGAATAAATTTTCATCAAACAATATCCCTATTTCAACAGCGCAGCAATTATATAATGAATACGACCGATTAACCAAAAATATATCAATTATTCAAAATTCGGATTTACCGAATGCCAAACGCCGGGTAGCATATCAGGAAATAGAAGCTGGTTTATTAAACCTAAATCATGCCTGCATAAGTTTGAATTATATTTATGGGATTACTAAAAATATAAAGAAATGAACCAATTATTTGACAGGCAGCTATTGGAATTGATGAAAGGGCTCTGGACTCAAATTCTTCAAGACCAAAGTTTATTTGTGTCAAATGCACAAGCTTTGGCATCAATATTTATGTTGCTTTATTTTGCAATGAAAGCTTATCCGATGATTTTGGGTGAGGCAAGATTTGAAGTAATGCCCCTGCTGCGTCCATTTGCACTTTCGCTTGTAATAATTTTCTGGGGCGGGTTTGTTTCATTGATAAATGTTCCCTTTGATTCAATTACAAATACCGCAAGAGGAAATTTCTATGATAAGATGGAGGAAGTATCCGATATGTCAAGACAGCGTTATGCGCTTATTGACAGTGTTTCTCAAGAATTAACCCTGACAGCCTTACAAGTTGAGAGGGCAGAGGATGAAAACAGAAATGAATCAAGTAATATATTTTCTAAAATCGGCGTTTCTTTAGACGGAATCGGAGATATGATTGCGGGACTTCAGATGTATGTTGTAGCGAAGTTTAAGTTTATGCTTTCCCAATTTATTGAGAAAGTCGTGATGGTTATTTTTCAATTTTGCATTTACTTTATATTTTTCCTGCAAATTATTTTCGGCTCAATACTTGTTATTTTGGGTCCGCTTTCTTTTGCTTTGAGTATATTGCCCGCATTCAGGGATAGTTATGTACACTGGCTTTCTCGCTATATAAGTGTTTCACTTTACGCCGCAATCGGCTATATTGTTTTAACAACTTCTTGCTATATAATGGAATACGGTTTAAGAATTGAATTGGACACTTTAAATCAGGTGCTTCAAGACCCTAAAATATTCATCATGTATGTTACTTTTACTTCGGGTGATGTCTTTATATTTATTGTTACCGCGTTAATCGGTGCAATTGCCATGTTGACCGTTCCGATGATTTCTACATGGATTGTGCAAACCTCAGGGGTTGGCGGTGCGGTTTCTGCGGCTGTCGGCGGCGCATCCGCAGCGGTGAGCGGCGGAGCGAGCATTGTGGGAAATGCAATAAAATAACTGAATTTGGAATAATTTTAACATTTTAATTATGCTTATTAAAAATATTGAAAATAAAATTAAATTAACATTGTTCATTGCTTTATCAACATTGATAATATGCTGTATTATTGTAATTTCAGTTTTGTTTTTTGCTTACAAAACGGTTCAAAACGACAGAAAAAATGTTTACATTTTGGAAAACGGTATTCCTGAAGTCGCCGAACAAAGTAAGGAAGAAGCAACTTTTGAGATTGAGGCAAAAGGCGATATTAACAATTTTCACACCCTTTTCTTTACACTGCCGCCTGATGATGATTTTATGAAAAAAAATATTGAAAAAGCAATGTATTTGATTGATGAAAGCGGGCTGAAACAATACAATAATTTGAAAGAAGCTGGTTTTTACAATTCAATTCTTGCTAACTCAATGTATCTTTCCATTAAAACGGATTCAATTGTTTTACAGTTAACTCCCGAAAAACAATTCGAGTTTACCTATTACGGTACTCAAAGGATTGAACGACAAACAACTATTCTCAAAAGAATTATTATTACTTCCGGTTATATACACCGCGTGCAACGAAGCGATAATAATCCTTACGGATTAATGATAACTAATTGGAAAACATTAAAAAATGAGGACGTTGAAATTAAAACTAAAAAGGTTTTTTGAATTTGTTTTTGTAAAAATCAATTCAAATTTTTATCGCAATCCGAGAAAGTTTACGATTATCATGTTTTTTTTTCTTGTATTTGCCGTTATATTTTCTGTCGGTAAGGTTATTTATTTATATAATTTTAAAAGCAAAAGAAACGATAACGCTTTCATTGACAGCACAAAAATTATTTCAAACAAATTCAGACAAGAAAGCGTTGGTGATTTAAGCAAAACATTTTTTCAAATGATTGAATTAAACGAAATGAAAAACGAGTTGAAGAATATGGATTCTTTACATTTTGATACGTTGAAATTAATCAAAATACATAATAAACTAAATAATTTAGCAAAATGAAAAGTAATAATATTAATTTTAAACAGCCTAAATATATAATCCCTTTATTGGCTTTCCCCTTTATTATCGGTATCGGGTATTTATTATTCGATATGCTCAATAAACCAAAAGCCAAAAGCAATTTGGAGGTAACTGAAAATCTTAATCCTAATTTGCCTGACCCGGCAAATGCAAGTAAAAATTTATCCGATAAATTTTCAGCTTATAAGGATGCTTATTCAGATATGAAAGACTATTCCGGTATCCAAAATCTTGAATTTTCAGACAGTGACTCGATTGCGTCTCAAACATCAATTTATACGCCGGATGAAATTAAGCAGATTGAGGACGCTCATCAAAAAGCAGCCGATGAAGCAAAAAAACTTAAAGAATTACAAAGTCAATATTTTGATAAGCAAAACGAAAGCAAAGACAACAGAACCGGCTCGCCAAAAGGTAAACAATTAGATGAACTTGAAATGTATAAAAAACAGTTAGCTTATATCGACAGCCTTAAAAAAGCGGCAAACGGCGAAACGAACACTGGCGGTAAAAATACAAACAATAATACAAAAAATAAGGACAACGCCGGCGTTGATGATAAAACCATTTATGAAGTAAAAAAATTTAATAATCCCAACTCGATTTACTTTAACACAATCAAAGCAGGAAAAAACGATACTTTTATTACCGCAATCGTTGACCAGGCGGAGACGGTAAAAGATGCAAGTCGAGTCAGGATTCGCTTATTGGATGATATTTTTATTGGTAATGAAACCCTTGAAAAGGGAACATATTTATACGGTCTTGTTTCCGGTTTTTCTGCCCAGAGAGTTTTTGTCAATGTTACGACAATTTTGTACAATAACCAATTACTTAACTGCAATCTCACCGTTTACGATAATGACGGCATTAAAGGATTGTATGTACCGTCATCAGATTTCAGGGAGTTATTACAAAATGCAGGGGGAAGTATCGGGCAACAAACTATTAATATGAATCAGGGAACTGCCGAGCAAAGCGCGTTGGAACAATTTGCTTACGGTGCGTTACAAGATGTCTATCGTGCAACAACCCAAGCGGTAACAAAGAAAATAAAACAAAACAAAGCTAAATTAAAATATGACACCGTAGTTTATTTAATTAACGAAAAAGAAAATAAATCTAAATAATAAATATATGAAAAAAGTTTTTTTTGCAGCCCTTGTTTTTCTCTTTTTTTCTATTACATCAAACGCAACAGAATTAAAAGAGATAAAAGTTAACAGAAATATTTCAACCCATATAACAGTGGGAGAAGCGATTAAATATGTTGATATTTCAACTCAAAAGGTTGTTGGAGATTTGCCGATTGAGAATATTCTGAGAATTAAGCCTGTCTTTCCTGACAGTATCAGGGTTTTAGACGGAGAAACCCTTGCAGTCGTTACTATTGTTACCGATTCTTATAAAGTACAATTTAAAGCAGTTTATACCGATAGCGAAGAAAAGGCGGCAACGGATATTAATTTTTCCTCTCGTGATATGAAAAGCTATTATAATCCGGACGTAACAATGTCAAGAGAGGATATGTATAAGTACGCTTGGCATATTTGGAACTCGAGTAAAAAATATTACAATGTTTCAAAAAAATCAAACAGACTCTTGATTAGTCTTCTTAATATTTATACCGTCGGCGACTATTTTTTTATTGACTTGGGGGTTCAAAACAAATCCAATATTAAGTATGATGTTGACCAAATAAGGTTTAAAATCGAAGATAAAAAACAAACAAAATCGACTAATTTTCAATCAGTTGAAATAAAACCCGAAAATTCCGTTATGTCGCAAAAATTCTTTACAAAGGAATTTCGTAATGTATATATATTCAAAAAATTTACATTCCCGGACGCTAAAGTTTTTACCATAGAGCTTGCCGAAGACCAGATTTCGGGCAGAACGGTTACGCTTAAAATTGACTATACGGATATTCTTAATGCCGACAGTTTCAGTAAAAGTATTATATATTAATTTTATCGGTTTAAAATATCATTATAAAAAATGAAAAAAATTATATTATTTTTGTTTGTATTGCTATTTGTTACAGGCAATTTATTTGCAGGTGAAGACGATACTTATTTTTCGCTCTCAAGCGGACTTCTTTACAAAAAAGCCTTGTCAGTTGAATTTACTTTTGAAAAAGAATTGGCTTACCATAACAGTTGGGAATTGGGACTTGACTATTATAATCAATGTTTGGGACAATATGCTATTGACAGTACAGGATATTTAATAAAAAAACACGCATTTCTTGCACAGGGAGCATATAATCAAGTCCTTGTTCAATACAAAAATTCAAACATCAGTCTCCACCTTGCCGGCGGGCTTGGTGCAAACAACGAACTAAAATTTTCTTTTTCGGCAATGCCGGGTATTGAATATAATTATACCTTTGCAAACGGATTCAAGTTTTTTATTCTTCAAAAAAATCAATTTTCATTTTTGAACGTCGGAAATACTTGGTTTCGCACAGGTTTATTAATCGGTATAAAAATACCTCTTTAATCTTTTTTATAAAATACATCGGATTATGAATGAATTAGAAATTATCAGAAATCGCAGAGCGTCTGAACATCATTACGGTGATGTTAAAAAAGCCTGCCTTAAAGCGGGAGTAACTCCGCCTGTTTTCCAATCCGCTCTCAAGAAAAAAGCAATTGATGAGTTGACGGATAAGGAAATATCGGTTATTCGTTGTTTTATCCACGTGTTGGATGAGCGTAAAGCTGAAAAGGATGTTTTTAAAAGTAAGTTTTTTCCTCAATAATTAATTATTAATATTTTAACAATTTAAGCAACATGAAAAAATTAGTTTCCCTTTTGTTTTGGAGTTGTTTGGCAATTCCGTTTTTTTCTTCCTGCGGTGGCGGTAATGACAATCCTGTAACCGACACAAAAGAATATACAGTCAAATATGAGGCGACTTGTGCCAATCCCGACTTGTATAAATTGAATATTCAATATTCAATCGGTTTTGTTTCATCATCTGAAAATGACCCAAATCTTGTAAAGAAAATCATTGAATCTCCGTTTTCTTTTGAAGTTAAGATGAAAACCGGCATGCCGGCAAATATTGTCGTAAAGCCTGAATACAAATTGACGGATGTTCCAAAAACAAATACGACCGTAACGGCTCGTATCTATGTTAACGGTAAACTTGCTCAGGAAGCATCCGGGACATATAGTGCTATTATTACTGAAGTTCTTAAATAATTTTTCAAAATGAGAGAATGTAAATCACCAATTAATAAAGATACCAAAATTATAATTTTACTGATTTTTGTATTTATAGTTGTTGTTTGATTAATTTTTATTCATTAAGGAAATTTTTGATATGGAGGAATCAAAAGAATTACAAAAATTATACGGCTTTCTTCAGGCATTCGTATATTTTTTAATCGTATTGGAATTTGTTATTTTTGTACACTTCCCTTTTCCGAAAATAATTGCCACGCGTATAAATGTAATTCTTTTCAGGATATCTCATTTGGCTGTTTATCAAAATATTATTTATACAAAACTTTTTACTTTATTTTTTATTGTCCTCACATGTATCGGTACTGTCGCAAAGAAAAAAATTGAAATTGACCCGGTTAAACATATTTTTATTCCTTTATTAATCGGGTTGGTTTTATATTTCGGCTCTATTTTTTTCCATTCGCTGAACAGTAATTCTACCTTTTTAAATGTCCGAAGCGTCGATATTTTATATATGATTTGCACCCTGTTCGGGGCAGTAGTCATTAATGTTGCACTTGATAATATTTCAAAAATTATAAAAAGTAATTTTATGAAAGACCGGTTTAATGTTGAAAACGAATCTTTTCAACAAACGGAGAATTTAATTGAAACTCCTTATTCCGTCAATATTCCCATGAAGTTTTACCATAAAAAAAAATGGAATTCGGGTTGGATTAATATTGTAAATCCGTTTCGCGGTACATTATTGATAGGAACTCCCGGAAGCGGAAAGTCGTTTTCTGTTGTTAATTCTTATATCCGTCAATTGGCAGCCAAAGGTTTTTCTTTGGTTGTTTATGATTATAAATTTCCGGACCTGACCAAAATTGCTTTCTATAATTTTCATAAAGCAAAGAAAATTGGAGCGTTCCCCAAAAATGCAAAATTTAATGTAATCAATTTCAGTCAGGTTGAATATTCCTGCCGTGTAAATCCGTTAAAAAGGGAATATATTAAACTCCTTTCCGATGCTATCGAAACAGCCGAAGCTTTGGTTGAAAGCTTAAAAAAAGGTGCGGTAAACGAAAGTGCCGGAGGTTCTGACCAATTTTTTTCTCAATCGGCAATAAACTTTTTAACCGCCATAATTTATTTTTTTTCCAAATACGAGAACGGTAAATATTCAGACCTTCCACATGTTTTGGCGTTGATGAACCGGTCGTACGAAGAAATTTTTACCGTCCTTTATTCCAATGAGGAACTGGGAAGCTTGCTCGCCGCCTTTAAGTCCGCATATGACAAAAAAGCGTGGGAACAACTTGAGGGACAAGTTGGAACACTGAGAATTAATATGTCAAAATTAGCTTCCAAAGAATCGTTTTGGGTTTTTTCCGAAGACCCCAATAAAACTCCTATAAATCTTAAAGTCAGTGATACAGATAATCCGAGTTACCTTATTATTGCAAATGACCCGGATACCCAAAGCATAAACAGCTCACTAAACGCTTTGATTCTCAATCGCCTTGTCCGACTTATAAACAGAACAGGCAATTTGCCCTCTGCAATTATTGTCGATGAATTGCCAACCATATATTTTCATCGCATTGCTAATCTTTTGGCAACCGCGAGAAGCAATAAGGTTGCCGTTTTGCTTGCCTTGCAGGAAATACCGCAACTGCGTGTTGCCTACGGTAAATCCGTCGCAGATGAGATATGCTCTATTTGCGGTAATATTCTGTCCGGTTCTGCTCGAAATAAAGAAACGCTTGAATGGCTTGAAAAGCTTTTCGGAAGAGTTAAACAGGTAAAAGAAAATATATCTATCGACAGAAACCGGACTACCCACAGCTTTAATGAGAACATGGATTTTATGATTCCGGCAGCTAAAATTGCCAATCTGCAAACAGGCGAGCTCGTCGGACAAATCGCTAAAGACTTTACATCAGATAATCAAGATTTTATATCTACTTCTTATAATTGTAAAGTTAATCTTCCGTTAAATATTATCGAAAAAGAAGAAAAGAATTATGTTTTTCCACCAAAATATTATACCTTTGCGTCCGTTGATTCACGCGAGCGAATTTTATTACAAAATTATCGTAGTATAAACTCTTCCATCGCTGATATTATAAACGCGCTTAGTTAATATTTTGTTATGACCGTTCAAACACTTGGAGAAAGGCTGAAAAAAATAAGACAGTATTTGGGTTATACTCAGCAGGAATTAGCCGATGTACTCATTAAAGAGAATGCAATTGACTTGAATTACGGTCAAACCCCTATCTCAAGAATTGAGACAGGTAAAGGTGGAGACATACGTTTACTCTTAATTTTACTTAATTTTTATTCAAGATATGTTTATATCGACTTCATTTTTTCCGATAATTTTGAAATTATCGGTGCAGAAGAAATACTTCTGAAAAAGCGAAATCTTAATTCGATTATTGCAGAAAAAATGAGAATGTTAAAACTTGATATTAACGCCCGAATTGATAACCTTATTGAATATCTTTAATTCATTAAGTCAACAGAAAAAGGTTATAAGACGTACAATTTATCGAATTAACGAAAAATGAAAAAATATGATACCGGAAATTGGAGAATTGAGAATTAAAGCCGAAAGAATAGGTACGGTTAGAGAAGTAAAACAACTTCTTACTGACTTAGAAAATGCATATAACAGTATTTATGTTTTTTTATTACTTGGAGAAGAGCTTTCTCAAATTAAATATCACGGACGTTTTTTTGAATATAAAATGTCTTTGATACAAAGAGCTATGCGCGAAGATTATCCTTACGACCTATTTGTACAAGAGTTGACTGAAAAAATTGACTTAATAGTTTCACCTGGTGAAAGGCTAACAATATCGAAAATAAATTTCCAATCACCCGGATATTGGGAGTTTCTTGGTTTATGGGAACCGCTTCTCGAAATTTCAAAATTTCTTAAATACTTAGTTAAACTTTGGAGAGATAGTAAACACGCCACCATGTTTGATGACTATAAGAGCTATTTGCAAATAATGGAAATGGAAAACGAAATTATTATACAAAAAATAAAAATTCTTGAAAGTTTAGGATATACTAAACCAAAAATACGGCAGTTCTTAAAAACAATGCTTGATAATCCTTTTCAAAAACTCAGAATTCATTTTATTGAAGGAATAATTAATGGAGTGGAGGATTAAAAAAACGACCGCAGTTTACGAGTTTTGCGAGTGCGGGGTGGGGATGCCGCATCCACTTTTGTGTTTGCTTTCAAGTATGTAACACGCCCAAACATTTGCAAAATTCCACCCTCACAAATCCGCCACTGCTATAATAAAATTATAAACGGTCATGGGACAAATCTTTGTCTAACCGTATGTTTTTTTTCTTAAATGATTTATAAAATATCAAAGTTTTAAAATACGAACGTTTTTTAAAACTTAATTTTTTTTTATTTTTTCACTCCTTTCCCCTCTGTTTTTAATACAGTTTTATTATCTTTGCAATTTAATGAGTTTTTAAAACTTTATTTTATGATTTTAGGATATGCAAGAGTAAGTACAAAGGAACAAAGTACCGATTTACAATTGGACGCTCTGAAAAAAAAAGGTGCGGAAAAGATTTTTGTCGATAAAATTTCGGCAGTTAAAGAACGTCCCGAGTTGGAAAACATGCTTAAATTTGCTCGTTCGGGCGATACGGTTATGGTATGGAAATTAGACAGAATTGCCCGCTCTCTTAAACACTTGCTGATGATAGTCGAACAACTTAAAAATAATAATATAAATTTCGTATCTCTTACGGAAGCAATAGATACAACTTCTGCGCTGGGAAGTTTTTTTCTACAGATTGTAGGCGCTTTTGCCGAATTAGACAGAAACTTAATAATTGAAAGAACCAATGCCGGGCTTAAAGCTGCAAAAGAAAGAGGACGAACAGGCGGAAGAAAAAGGGGACTGTCAAGAGAAGCCGAAAGTAAAGCATCGGCAGTAAAAAAAATTTATGAAGATGAAAGTAACAAAATGACTGTGAATGAAATATGTAAATTATTGAACATTAAAAGCAAGGCTACTTTATACAGGTATTTGAAAACGCAGGGCGTAATTCTGAAAAAAAATAAATCAATACAATAGTTCGGGCGTCTTGCGGGCTATACACACTCACTCTTTTTTCCAAATGACGTCAGATAATTTGGGGTTCTTCCGCTCATCGCCGGCAACGGCAGTAAAAAAAGACACCAAATTGTTTTTCTGCAGCAGCTCCCTGAATGATAAAAAGACACCTTTTTTAACCGGCGCTGCCAGCTGCAGCTCATGAAATTGATGCCATTTGGGAAAAAGGAGTTCAAACAATTGCTTCTATCCCTAACGCAAAACACACCCGTTCGGGCGCAGAAAGGAATTTATCTTAATTCTAATTTTTTTGCAAAGGTATAGGAAATTCCCGATAAGTTGCAAGGTCTAGATGAATTTTTAAAAAAATCTCCACACCGTTCGGGTAGTATTCTTTAAAAAAACCTTGCACTTAATCGGTCGTATTTCCTATGTTCCGTAAAGCAAAAAATTATTATTAATCATTTAAATTTTTTGTAAAATGGAAACAATGGCTTCTTACATTCTCACCGTTCTGAAATTGTCCGGTAATGTATTTTATTCTTGGGGTATTCAGAACATCATTCCTTTGTCGAATGAAAACGGTTTGTCGTTCCGAGTAAACGGAATGATATATAAGGGTAAAGTTTCGGTCGTTTATAACAACGGTAGTGATACTTTCAGCATTACTGTCGGCAATGAAACTTTTGACGACATTTGCGTTGATGAACTTGCAGCTTTTATTGACGAAAAAGTCGAAAAAAATTGCAGCGATAATGAATACGAAAAGCAAGTCGATGATTGGTTCGCAAGCGACGAATACCAATCAATGTTTAATTAAAAAAGGGGTAGCCCCCCTTTTTGGTCTTTGACAACAAAAATACAACAAACGTACAACAGATTGTACGTTTGTTGTAACTGCAATTTTTCATCATTTTACAAAGGGGAAAGGATTAACAGTTACCACTCACCCCCTCTTATTTTGAAGCGGAATTAACAAAGTAAAATCCTCGGGACAGTCAACGATTTAATACTATTATCTGCAACAGACAGCTAA
>Ga0209629_10000105_pt1 | contig 37344 bp, 35 predicted proteins | sample TergutCu122P5_FD_187286 | JGI IMG/M metagenome (GOLD analysis project Ga0209629, IMG submission 187286) | Cubitermes ugandensis P5 segment gut microbial communities from Kakamega Forest, Kenya - Cu122 P5 (SPAdes) (version 2) | ecosystem: Host-associated > Arthropoda: Insects > Digestive system...
AGATTGCAAAGACACGGTCGCAAAGGGTACGCGTTTTACCACATCGTGATCGCAGATAGCAGAGCTCCACGTGATGGAAAATTTATCGAAAGGATTGGTTCTTATAACCCCAATACGAATCCTGCTACAGTAGATTTGAAATTCGAAAGGGCTTTGTATTGGCTGCAAGTAGGCGCTCAACCTACAGATACAGTGAAAAATATTCTTTCTAAAGAAGGCGTTCTCCTGAAAAAACATTTATTGGGCGGCGTGACGAAAGGCGCTTTCACGGAAGCAGAAGCTGAAAAGAAATTTGAAGCTTGGCTTGACACGAAACAAAGCGCGGTAAAAGCAACGATAAGTAAATTGGGCGAAACTCAGAGAGTTGCGATTAAGGCAAAATTGGACGCTGAAAAAGCAGTAAACAAAGCAAGAGCGGAAGTCTTGGCGACTAAAAAAGCGAAATTAGCAGCGGCTAAAAAAGTTGCCGCAGTTGAATCTGACGGTGGAGAAGAAGCGCCAACAGAAGCAACGGTTTCAGAAACTCCTGCCGTTGAAACTCAAACCGCTGAATAAAATATAAAAATAAGTCTTCACAATTTGACTGCAACTTTTCAAGACTGAGGGTTGCAGTTTTTTATTGAAAATTGAGGTTGTCTTAAAAGTCGCAGTAGTCATTGCGAACTGTTATGCGAAGCAATCCAGAGTATTGATTTTCAATGGATTGCTTCGGGCTTCGCCCTCGCAATGACGCGCAAAGATTTGAGACAGTCTCAGATAATAGAACTTATGATTGGCAAGGAATTTGCGCCATATATCGTTCCGCTTCAATTGCAGCAATGCACCCGCTTCCGGCCGCAGTAATCGCCTGCCGGTAATGTGGGTCGGCTACATCGCCGGCTGCGAATACGCCCGGAATAGCTGTTTTGGCACTTTTCCCCTGCGTTTTGATATAACCGGTTTCATCTAATTCCAAATAGTCTTTGAAAATTTCGGAATTAGGTTTATGGCCGATAGCCAAAAAGAAACCATCAATGGCAATATCGAATTTTACTTCTTGGGATTCTCCTGCATATTTTACTAAATGAGCGCCTTCTACTGTTTTTTCTCCAAACAATCCCAAAGTGTTCGTATTGAATAATACTTCTATTTTTGGATGATTTAATACCCTTTCCTGCATGATTTTAGTGGCACGCAAATAGTTTTTCCGTACAATCATATATACTTTCTCTGCTAATCCGGCTAAATAAATCGCTTCTTCGCAAGCTGTATCGCCACCGCCGACTACGGCAACCGTCTTTTTGCGGTAGAAAAACCCGTCGCAAGTGGCGCAAGCCGAAACACCTTTTCCATTGTATTTAATTTCGTCAGCGATTCCTAAATATTTGGCGCTGGCGCCGGTACATATAATCAACGTTTCCGTTTCGATTTGTTTTTCGCCGTCTATGATTACTTTGTAAGGTGATTTTGACAAGTCGCAACTTGTAGCAATTCCGGAACGGATATCGGCGCCAAACTTAGCGGCTTGTCTTTTTAAATCTTCCATCATCTCAAAACCGGTAATTCCTTCTGGATAACCGGGGAAATTTTCGATTTCATTCGTGGTCGTCAATTGTCCTCCGGGTTGAATGCCTTCGTACAAAACCGGTGATAAATTGGCGCGGGAAGTATAGATAGCAGCAGTGTACCCAGCAGGTCCTGAGCCGATAATTAAACATTTTATTTTTTCTATTTCCATTTTTAAACTATTGTTGTGTTAATTCTATCACGCCGTCATTGCGAGCCGTTTGCGGCGAAGCAATCCAGACCTCACCCCCAAACTCTCTCAATAAGGAGAGGGAGTTAGATTGCTTCAGTTGCTTCGTTCCTCGCAGCCCTCGCAATGACGCACGTGAATTATCGTAAATCATTGATGGATACATTCGGAAATTGTTTTTTGTCGAAAACAAACAGATCGTCGGAAAATTTCTGATTGGTTTGATATTTATTGATAAAAATATTATTTTCGATTTTGTTTTTATAAAAAATATGGAACATAACCGGAAAATAATCGGCGCTGTTAATTTGAACAGTGATTTGAGTAATGTCTCCTTTTTGAGGAAAAATATCCATCTCAAATACTTTACGCATCTTTATATCGGTTTTTGTCCCCACATATTTATAAATGCAATTTTTCTTATATATGGAAAAAATTGATTTGGGATTCAGCGATTGGATTTCATCGCCGGTAGGTTCTGAAATAGTTACCTCTTCAGTTGTTTTTTCATAAAACCACTGGGTTTTTCCATCGAAATAGATATTATGGTCGGGCGTATCGATTTTGAATTTGTTTTCTTTCATTTGGATTGTGCCGTCAAAACTCTGGCTCGCTTTGTTGAGTCCGTCTTTGATATCCAGAGTGAAATAGGCATAAATATCTCCTGCCTGCTCAAGCGTCGCCGCCGATTTATCCAACAATTCCTTAGCTTTTGTGTCCTTTTGAGCTGAAGCAAAAGTGAAAAAGCCGATACTTGCTATTACTGTAATAATAATTTTTTTCATATTTATTTTTTATTTATTTACCGTCATTGCGAGCTGCTTGCGGCGAAGCAACCTCAAAATAATGTAGATTGCTTCGGTTGCTTCGTTCCTCGCAACACTCGCAATGACGGGCAAAAACATTATTTCATTGCATCTAATTTCAGTTTTAATTGGTACTCGTCTAAAACATATACATCACGGGGTTTACTGCCTTGCGTCGGACCGACAATGCCGGCGATTTCCAATTGATCCATCAATCGTCCCGCACGGTTGTAGCCTATCGAGAATTTTCGCTGGACAAGCGAAGTTGAACCCGATTGGTGTGCCACAATCAATTGGGCGGCTTCTTCAAACAAAGGATCGCGTTCCGAAAGATCAAAATCATCCATCGACTTGTCGCTTTCATCTCCCGTGTATTCGGGTAATGGAAACGCGGTCGGATAGGAAGGTTGGCCGCCGATAAACTTTGAAATGCGTTCCACTTCAGGCGTATCGACAAATGCGCATTGGACGCGAATCATGTCGCTTCCCTGGAAAAACAACATATCGCCCCGGCCAATCAATTGGTTGGCGCCTTGGCCATCAAGAATTGTCCGCGAGTCAATAGATGAAATAACGCGGAAAGCAATACGCGCCGGGAAATTCGCTTTGATGGTTCCGGTGATGATGTTTGTTGTTGGCCTTTGAGTAGCGATAATCATGTGGATTCCTACCGCACGCGCTTTTTGAGCTATGCGGGCGATGGGTTGTTCAATTTCCTTACCCGCCGTCATGATTAAATCTCCAAATTCATCGATAATAACGACAATGTAAGGCATGTATTTATGTCCTTTTTGAGGATTCAGGCGCCGATTAATAAATTTTTCGTTGTATTCCTTGAGATTCCGCGAACCTGCTTTTTCCAATAATTCATACCGGTCGTCCATCTCTTTCGTCAAGGAATTGAGCGTATAAATTACCTTGGTAAAATCGGTAATAATCGGTTTTTCGGCATCGGGAAGCTTTGCCAGAAAATGTTTTTCAATGGCAGAATAAATGGTAAATTCCACCATTTTAGGGTCTATGAGTACGAATTTGAGTTCAGCCGGATGTTTTTTGTACAATAACGAAGTGATGGCTGCATTCAAACCTACGGATTTCCCTTGTCCGGTAGCGCCGGCAACCAGCAAGTGCGGCAACTTGGTCAAATCGACCATGAAAACTTCGTTCGTAATTGTACGCCCCAAGGCGATTGGTAATTCGTAATTGGATTCCTGAAATTTACGGGAAGAAATAATCGAATGCATGGATACAATTTGTGGATCTTTGTTCGGAACTTCAATTCCGATGGTTCCTTTTCCGGGCATGGGCGCGATGATGCGAATCCCCAAAGCTGCAAGGTTCATGGCGATGTCGTCTTCCAGGTTCCGGATTTTGGCGATGCGAATGCCATCTTCGGGAACAATTTCGTAGAGCGTTACAGTCGGCCCTACCGTAGCTTTGATGGATTTTATTTTAATTCCGTAATTTTCAAGCGTTTGAATAATTCTGTCTTTGTTATTATTCTGTTCCGCCATATCGACTTGTGCATCGTTTTGGCTGTATTTTTTCAGTAAATCAACCGAAGGAAGCTGGTATTTGGATAAATCGGCTGTCGGGTCGTAAACGCCCTGTTCTTGTACCAACCGGTTGGCTTCTTCTTCGTCGTAATCAGAAGAAACACTTAATATCGGACTAATTTCATCTTCTTTTCCTGCTGGCTTATGTGGAATCACTTCTTCTTCGTCCGTTTTTGGGATAATCACCTCAAAATCATTGTCATTAATCGGTTTGCTTTGTTTTTTCGGCATTACGAATTCTTCTTCTTTTCCATGTGTAGTTGAATCTATGCTTACAAAACCTGAATCATCCGGAATACTCACCGGTATATCAGCCGTTTCGGATTTCGTTTTCTTCTTTATGGAAGGATTGAAAAGTTTCCGCACAAATGGGATGGTTTTGTTGGAAATGAGAATCATGATTGTGATAAACACTAATAAAATAATGAGAATTGTTCCCGTACTTCCGAGATCATTTTTCATAAAATCCGACAATTCAAGTCCATGTCTTCCACCGATAAAAATAGCTGTATCTTTGAAGAAATTACCGAAGAAAAACGACACGGTGAGCGATGTCCAAATGGTAAGTACTGTGCAAACGATAAAAGAGCGGATCAAGTTTATGTATTTGGCTTTCATTAGCCGTAAACCGACGAATATCACGAACAAAAGAAGAAAAATCGTAGCAACGCCGAATCCTTCGTTCAATAGGATATTGCTGAGAATAGCGCCTCTGGTCCCTGTCCAATTCTCAATTCCGCTTACACGCCCCCAATGGAATAACGAAAGCCCTTCAATTTTGCTTTGATCTGCTTCGCCTGAAGAGAAAAACGAGATGATAGCAATTATTGCGTAAACCGCAAACATCAGAATAAGTAAGCCCACAACAAAATGGGTTGTATCGCTTTTTAAAAAATGCTTTATTCCTGAAGGTTTTTGTTGCTTATCTTTATCCTTATCTTTATCTTTTTTTTGTTGCATATTATTAGTTGAATTGATTCTTTATTTTATATCTTTTCGAATGTCATTTATCAATTGAGAAATTGGCCTTACATAATTTTTAAGTCCAACGTGCTGACTTGCATGCTTTAGTCGTCTGCTGTTATAAACTTCTATGCTATTACTTACATTTTTCCAACGTTCACGAATTGTTCGTTTGCAGGAAATTCCTATTAACCAACCGTCTTTTGTTTTTACCCAATTATCAACTTCGAGGTCAGCTTGAAAATGGGATGGAGCTCCGTCGTTGGGGATTATACGTAACATTTCTGTTAAACATTTTCGTTGCCATTGCATATATTCTTCATGAGGCATACAGTCATTATAATGGCTGTAACCATTTACAAGTTCAGCATTTTTCCACTTTCCTCCGCGTCTGTCTTTCATTCCATTGCCTGTAGAATTTTTGAGGTTATATGGCGGAGAAGTTACAATCAGGTCAATACTGTTGTTTGGAAGTTGTTGCATAACTTCTAAACAATCACCTTGAATTATTTTGTTGAAATCTAAATTCATAATATATCAATCATTTGATCAAGCCGCTCCATCAAATCCCCCCTTTTCACCATAACAACCTCTCTCGTTTTCCGGATCATCAGTTCGATTTCATCTTTTTCAATTCCTTTCGGACTTACCACTAACCGGATGGGCATTCCGAACAAATCGGCATCGGCGAATTTTACGCCCGGACTTAGCGCTTCCCTGTCGTCAATAACTGTGTCAATACCTCTTTGATTTAATTGATTATAAATTTCAAACGAGATTTCTTTCACCTTGTCATTATCCATCCGAATGGGGCAAATATGAACCGTCCAAGGCGCTACCGAAACAGGTAAAATCATTCCTTTATCATCATAACTTTCTTGGACAATCGAAGCAATTGCTCGCCCGACGCCGATGCCATAACAGCCCATAACCGGATTTATCATTTCTCCTTTTTCATTTAAAACGGTCATTCCCATGGATTTAGTATATTTATCCCCTAATTGGAAGATATTACCGATTTCAATTCCGTTCTCTAATTGTAATTCGTGGGAACAATTCTTACACTTTTGACCGGCTTTTACTTTGGCCACATCAAAGTATTCTTTAATTTCAATATCCCGGCCGACATTAAAATTAGTAATATGATATTCCGGTTTGTTAGCGCCGGTGACCATGCCTGTTCTATTTTCTATGCTTTTGTCGTAAACGACCGAAATATTGTCCGGTAATCCTATGAGACCAATATTTCCGAAGGCTAACGTTTCATCATTGGAAGCATCAAAAGGAAGAATCTCTTTTTGGATCACTTTTTTCAGTTTGGATTCATTTACTTCCAAATCACCTCTAAGAAATACTACGATGGGATTTTTCCCGTCTTTTTCAACGAATACAACCGCTTTGATTATGTCGGTATTTTTTACATTCAGAAAAGCCGAAACTTCCTCGATGGTTTTGTGCTCTCCTGTAAAAACTTTCGATAACTGTAAATCATTGGAATCGGTAAATGTTTCAAGTTCAGCTTCCGCTACCTCCATATTGGATTTGTATCCGCAATGTTCGCAAATTACCAATTCATCTTCCCCATCCGGAGTGAGCGCCATAAATTCGTGTGAAATCTTACCGCCCATCATACCGCTATCGGCTTTAACCGATATAAAATTTTTTAATCCTATTCTTCTGAAAATATTCTCGTATGCTTGATGTTGAAGATAATAATGGTGTTCCAAATCCTCGTATGTAGTATGAAACGAATAGGCATCTTTCATCGTAAATTCCCGAACCCGGATTAAGCCGCCGCGTGAACGGGGTTCATCTCTGAATTTGGTTTGGATTTGGTAAATCATAAACGGCAGTTTTTGATAACTGCTCACGGTGTTCATTGCAAAATGTACAGCAGCTTCTTCGTGAGTCATACCCAAAACCATATCGTGATCCGCACGGTCTTTGAATCTTGCCATTTCAGCGCCGATACTGTAATATCTACCCGATAAAGCCCAAAGTTCTTTCGGCATCACAACGGGAAATTTTACTTCCTGTCCTTCAATCTTGTTCATCTCGTCGCGGATGATGCTTTCTATTTTCAGCGCCATCTTTTGGGCAGGCATACCCAGCGTATAAATACCGTTAGCCACTTGTTTGATAAAGCCTGCACGGGTAAGTAAAATATGACTGATAACTTTTGCGCCGGAAGGGGCGTCTTTGGTGGTTTCAAAAACCAGTTTGCTTAATTTCATATTTATATGGAAAAACTAATTTTGTTGAGGGCAAAGGTACAAAAAATTTTGATGTGATAAAATTTCACTCAAATTCAAATATCACCACTTCTGGGGATAAAAGTACAAAATTTTTATAAGAAATTTGCTCCTGAAATAATAATGAACTAAAAAATGTGAAACGTTGATAAAAAAATCACTATTAGTAGCTAATAATAGTATAAAAAGACGCTGTAATTTTGCAGTGAATAATTAATTCAATATTTATTAACAATTTAATAATTTTAAACAGTATGAAAACGAAAAATTTAATTCTGACAATGTTTGTCTTTTTGACAACAACAGTTGCATTTGCACAAAACAATCTTCAAGATGTGGTTTATTTGAAAAACGGCAGCATTATCCGTGGAACAATTATCGAACAAGTGCCTAACGTTTCGTTGAAAATCGAAACTGCCGACGGTAATCTTTTTGTCTATAAAATAGACGAAGTAGAGAGAATGACTAAAGAACATGTCGTAACGCCAACACAAAACACGACGCCCTCCGAATCGGAAACTGTAAGACAAAAACTTCAGGCTAACCGACAGATGCTTAATTCTTCAACGGAAGTTCAGCCCACTCCACAACAAAAGGGAACTGTTCCACAACCGATTGAAGATGAAAAAAGAACTCAATTTGGTATTAAGGGGGGACTTAATTCTGCAAGTGAATCAACAACAAACGGACAAACCACTTCACGAACCGGAATTCACTTGGGATTTTTTGTAGAAACCCCTATCAGTACCAAAGTTGGATTTCAACCGGAATTGTTGTACTCAATGCAAGGATGCGGCGGAATTAGTGGTGATAATAATTTTGATTATATCAATCTTCCGCTAATGTTCAAATTTTATGTATGGCAACAGCGATTGAGCATTGATGCCGGTCTTCAGTTTGGATACATGATAAGCGCAAAAATTAACTCTATTGATGTATATGATGTGGATGGTTTGAATAAATTTGATGCGTCTATTGGTTTTGGCTTATCTTTTAAAATAACCGATCAGTTTGATGCAACTATACGTGGTACTGCAGGCTTTACTGATATAGTAAAAGATTCAGACCATAAGAATAGCGTATTTCAATTAGGTTTAGGATATAGATTTTGATGTAATAATATCTTAACCTGAATTATTCATAACAAAATGGAAATATTACTTCAACCACAAAGAACACAATAGATTACACAAAGTTCACCAATCAACGGCAATCTTTGTGTTCTTTGTAAACATTGTGGTAAAGAAGAGTATAAATAATCGAAGGAGAAATAAAAAATAATAACAAAATGAATACAAAAAGAAAAAAAATTCTTGTTATCATAACAAGTATCAGTTTGATAATGTTTTTTGCCTGTACGCAGAAAACAATAAAGTTGCAAGAGCCTATACAGGACAAAAGTACCGGAAAGTGGGGTTATGTTGACTCAATAGGGAAAGTAGCCGTTCGGTTCATCTATGAAGAAGCGGACAATTTTAACTATGGTTTAGCTAAAGTAAAATTAAACGGCAAATACGGTTATATTGACAATTCTGGAAAAGAAGTAATTCCGTGTATTTATGAAGAAGCATATGCCTTTAAGGATAGTTTAGCAAAAGTGAAGTTAAATAACAAATGTGGTTTTATAGACACTGCAGGAAAAGAGAGAATACAATTGATATATGACGAGTTAGGAGATATGAGCGAAGGAATCATAAAAGCAAACTTGAACGGGAAATATGGCTATATAGATAAAACGGGCATGGAAATCATACCTCTGAAATATGAAGAAGCAGGTGAATTCAAGGATGATTGGTTGAAAGTGAAGTTAAACGGAAAATATGGCTATGTGGATAAGACCGGTAAGACAGTTGTTCCATTCATATACGATTCATCTGCAGACCTCTCGTTTGTAAATGCTATTTCTTTTAAAGGCGGCAGTTGCGAATATTATCCAGAAGGGAAAGGTTCATGGATAGCAAGTGGCAATACATACATACTGAATTTAAAATTTACGCTCGAAAAAAACACAAATGAAAATGCAATATCGGATGTGTACAATAAAGGCAGGGTTGTGTCGCCGGATGGTAAAAGTTACGAAGCCGGTACAGTACTTTCCAAAGATAATGTCTATGATTTATGGTTCAGTATTCCGAGCAGCGTTGATAGAGAAAAATTAATTTTTGTGTATAACAACCAAGTGTTGTTATTGAAAAAATAATTTATTCAGTTGATTAGCGGCAGTTGCATTGCCGCTAATCCTAAAATAGTAATATCATTAGTCGTTCAATATGATTATCCGGACTTTTCACAGACGTATGGACCTGCTTATGCTCCGGGGATAAAGAGGGTCACAAGTTATGGCTCGTATCTCTAAGCGTCGTCCTGAGCTTCTCTAAGCAAGTGAGTCGGTATATCTAATACTTTTAGTTGTACAATGAATATATTTTTAGTTGTAAAATGAATAATATTTTAGTTATACAATGAATCATACTTTCATTGTACAATGAATACTATTAGAGATCGAGGAGATGTCGCTTAGAGAATTACTCTGAATAGCTTAAGGTCGGTATCTCTATTGCTTGGCGATTAGTTTAACCCTTCGGATTTGCGTTGCGTATATTTTTGCTAATTTCAGATATAATACATGATTTATATTTTCAAAATTGACTTGAGTAATAACAACCAATATCTCCTCGTTGTTAAACTAAGTTAAACTCACAAAGATTTTTGCTAATTTGTTTGGCAGTTCTACGTAAAGTCCGTAGATTTGCGCAAAAATCGTAGTAATCGTATGGAAAAAAGTATTAAACAGGTTTTTACAACGCTTTTTTTATTTAGCGTAATTTTTGTTCAGGCTCAAGAACAGGATACGCTATTGATGAATTACCTCCGGAACGCACAATATCGACAAGCAATCGAATATATTGATACACAGGATACTACAAAAGATTTGGAATATCAAAAAGCGTTGTGCTATAAATGGCTTAACAATTATTCCAAAGCCATCGAAATTTTGAAAAACGTAAACGAAAGTTATCCGGATGATATTCCGGTTCAGTTGGAATTAGCGCAATGTTACGAAGCCAATTTACAATATTCGCAAAGCATTGACTGTTATGAAAATTTGACGAAAGCAGATTCCGCTAATACTTATTTTCAAGTGCGTAAAGCCGATTTGCTTATTCGCGCCGAAAAATATACAAAGGCTTTGGAAGATTATCTGAAAATTGATTCGAATACCTATAATCCGGCTTACCTTAAAAAAAGTATTGCGCTCTGTTACGAAAAACTAAATCTCCCCGATAGCGCATTAGCCTATTATAAATCTGCTTGGGAAATGGATTCCCACAATATTTTTTCTGCACTGAGTCTGGTGAAACTTAGTATTCAACAGAAAAAATATCCGGATGCTCTATTTTATTCCGAAAATTTTTTGGCCTTCGATACTACAAATGCTCAAATGAATGTTTTGAATGCCATTACTTATTACAATTTGAACGAATACGAAAAAGCCGCTCCCCGTTTTGAAAAGTGCTACGCCGCCGGCGATTCTTCTTTGCAAGTAACACGGAGTCTGGGCGTTTCGTATTTCTTTCTGCAAAACGATTCGGCAGCCTATCCTTTTTTGTGCCGGGCTTACGCACGCGATACGGCGAACATAACTACGCTTTATGCTTTAGCGCAGGTCAGCTATAATTTGGCGCGTTATCCGGAATCTATCGACGCCTATAAAAAGTTAATTGAAAATGAACTCCCGAACCGGAATGCACTTTACAACTATTATTCCGGTTTGGCGCAATCTTGTGAGAAAGACAGTTTATATCATGAGGCAAAAAATTTCTATCTGACTGCCAAACAATTTGCTTCGAGCAATGGGCAAAGCATGACGTTGTTTTTCAACTTGGCAACCTTGTTGGAAACGTATTTGCAAGAATATCCATTAGCCGTCTTTTATTACACGCAATACCAGGCAACTTTGCTAAATTATCAAGATAGCTTGTCGGAAAATCCCAATCCGGATCCCGAAGAAACAAAAGCAATTGAGATAAAACTGAAAGCATTGGCCGATCACATAAATCAATTAAAAGCAGAACACAAAATAGATTATACCGATAAAATATGGAACAATTAACTCCTCAAGAAGAACAATTGATGTTATACATCTGGCAAGTGGGCAAAGGCTTTGTCAAGGATTACAGGGAAATGTATTCCGAACCCAAACCGCCTTACACTACCATAGCCACTATCATCAAAAAATTGGAAGCCAAAGGATATGTTGCTTCCAAACTCTATGGAAATACTTACGAATACCGTCCGAAAATTAAACAGGACCGGTATAAAAGCGAGTATGTGGATAATGCGGTTTCAACTTTCTTTCAAAATTCGTACAAGGAAATGGTTAGCTTTTTCGCTCAGGAAGAAAAACTGACTGAAAACGATTTGAACGAAATTATACGGATGATAAAACAAAGTAATAATTAAAATGTCACCACGTCATTGCGAGCCGCTTGCGGCGAAGCAATCCGGGAGATAAACAAAACTGGATTGCTTCGGACTTCGTCCTCGCAATGACGAAGTAAAAAATTAACTATAAGGTATGGAATTTTTTATTTATCTGATAAAAGTAAATATCGCCATTATTTTGATGTACGGTTTTTACGGATTGCTTGTTCGTGAAGACACATTTTTCCGGTGGAAACGGGTTTTTTTGTTATCCATACCGGTTATTGCCATGCTTTTCCCTTTGGTCGATATATCTTGGTTTATGAACAGAGGAACTTTGCCTTCCGCAAATATCATCGTATTCCCGGGTTATTATCTGAATGAAGTAATTGTAAACGCCGACCAAGGGAAATCTCACCTTCATTTTTCTTTTGTAGATTTTCTATGGGGAATTTATTGGTTGGGCGTTGCAGTTTTAACTATTCGTATTTTAGCGCAAATAGTCAGTGTATTTTTATTATTGCATCGAACGCAAAAAACGCAAATCAACGGACAGACGATTTACCGGAAAGAGGACTTACAGACGCCTTTTTCGTTTTTCCGATATATTGTTTTAGATCCGCAAAAATATCCTGCGCATGAATTGCAGGAAATAATCCGGCACGAAGGAACGCACGTCCGCCAATGTCATTCTTTGGATGTGATGGTGGCTGAATTTATGACTGCTTTTTTATGGTTTAATCCTTTTATCTGGTTGATGAAAAGGGAAATTCGTATGAATCTGGAATATTTGGCCGACCTTTCGGTCGTTAATTCCGGGCTAAACAAAGAGCATTATCAGTTTCATCTTATGCGTTTAACATCAAACAAGGCTGCAGCAAAAATTACAAATAATTTCAATGTTTCACCTCTAAAAAAGAGAATTTTTATGATGAACAAAAAAGAAACCCCGCGATTGGGTTTGGCTAAATATATGCTTATTTTGCCGGTAATCGCCGTATTGTTGTTTTTCAATTATAACGTAAAAGCAAATGATTCTGAAGGTAAAACGGTAATGACCGAAGAGCCTCAACAAAAGGTAACTCCTGTCACTGCTGCCGATGAACAAGTTTATACTCATGTGGAGCAAATGCCTCAGTTTCCTGGTGGAGATGCCGAATTAATGAAATGGCTAAATCAGAATATGGTTTATCCAAAGAGCGCTCAAGCAAATGGCATTCAAGGGCGTGTTATATTAAGGTTCATTATTCGTAAGGATGGTTCTATTGACTCTGTTCGAGTGGTGAGAACTTTGGAACAGGAATGTGATGCCGAAGCGGTGCGTGCAGTACAAGCGATGCCGATGTGGATTCCCGGCAAACAGAATGGTCAACCGGTGGCTGTTTATTTCAATTTACCTATTCAATTTAAATTGTCGGTGAATACAGATAAATCTACTGCTGAGGTTTCTGCTCACAAATCAGGTCCAAGTGTTACAACTGTTTACGAACATGTGGAACAGATGCCTCATTTTCCCGGCGGAGAAGCTGAATTGATGAAATGGTTATCAACCCATGTAATTTATCCGAAAAGCGCTTCTGCAGCAGGTATTCAAGGACGAGTCGTATTAAAGTTTGTTATCCGTAAGGATGGTTCTATAAACGATATTCAGATTGCAAAATCGTTAGATCAAGAATGTGATGCAGAAGCGGTGCGTGTAGTACAAGCGATGCCGATGTGGATTCCCGGCAAACAAAACGGAAACCCGGTAGATTGTTATTTTACTTTTCCGGTAACGTTTAAGTTGTCTGACAAATGAGAGATACCTATCGAACCTTTTCCAACATTTCAGAAGGCTATTTCACCGAGCAACGCAGTAAATTTATCTCATACGCGCTACCGGTAAGAACGCCCGAAGAAGTGAAGGAAAAGGTAGATACTTTCCGCAAACAACATTATAGCGCCCGGCACGTTTGCTGGGCCTATATGTTGGGCGCAGAACGCGCTCAATTCCGCATGTATGATGACGGCGAACCATCCTCAACGGCTGGGAAACCGATTTTGGGCGTTATTAATTCCAATGAATTGACCAATGTACTAATTGTAGTTGTCCGCTATTTTGGAGGAGTGAAATTGGGCACGAGCGGTCTGATTGCCGCTTATCGTGCGGCAGCCCAAGATGCTGTCGCACATGCCGGAATCATTGAGAAAACCGTAGATGAAGAAATTACCGTTACTTTTGAATATCCGTTTCTGAACGGAGTGATGAAAATTATCAAAGAAGACAACCCTCAGATTATTTTCCAACAATTAGACATGGATTGCGTGATGATTTTGCGGATTCGGAAGCGTGAGGCGGGAAGGTTGAAAGAGAAATTGCTGAAAATTGAATCAGTGAAAATCACATAGAATTACACTAATGAAGCCCTGTTTCCAGACCGTGAAAGCCCTGCTTCCTATTCAACGAAGTCCTGTTTCCTAATTATTATACCGAACGCTCCCGAAACTTGTTTCAGACAACTTACATTTATTTATGACTGTGAAATATCAATTTTTGATGAGATTATGTTTGATGTGTTTTTGTAAAGGAATTTTTCATTACCTTTGCGAATAATATGAAAAGGAAACTTTGATGATACAAAAATATCCGTCGGTTTTTTTGGATAATGCGGTAAATGAATTTGCAAAATTGCCCGGGATAGGGAGAAAAACGGCATTGCGTCTGGCGCTTCATTCACTCAAAAGGACGAAAGAAGAAGTTTCCGGTTTCTGTCAGGCTGTAACAGATTTACGCAATCAGGTGAATTATTGCAAGGTTTGTCATAATATTTGCGATTCGGAAATTTGCGATATATGCAGCGACATGTACAGGGATGTTTCTCTGGTATGCGTGGTCGAAAACATCAAAGAAGTCATGGCTATTGAAAATACCGGACAATATCATGGTCTATATCATGTTTTGGGAGGAATTATTTCTCCGATGGAAGGAATAGGGCCCGGCGATTTGCAGATCGAAAGTTTGGTACAAAGGGCTAAAAATGAAGAACTGAAAGAAATTATTTTGGCGCTAAGCACTACAATGGAAGGAGATACGACTAATTTTTATATCTATCGTAAATTATCCGAAATAGATGTCAAAGTCAGTGTTATAGCGCGGGGGATCTCCATTGGGGACGAGATTGAATATGCGGATGAAATCACACTGGGACGTTCAATCCTGAATCGGGTGAATTTCAGTGATTCATTTAAAGTATAATTCATGTCGTCATAGCGAGAGCTGCGAGGAACGAAGCAGCCGAAGCAATCTCTTAACAGTATAGATTGCTTTGCCACGAGTGGCTCGCAATGACGTCAGGAAGAAAAAATAAACTTAACATTAATAAATTAATAAATTTCGTATGGTAATTGCAGTAGATTTTGACGGAACAATCGTCGAACATGATTATCCGAAAATTGGGAAGCCGATTCCTTTTGCAATCGAGGTGTTGAAAAAATTACAACAGGAAGAGCAACATTTGTTGATATTGTGGACGGTAAGAGAAGGAGAGATGTTGGAAGATGCTTTGAAATATTGTAAAAAATACGGCTTGGAATTTTATGCTGTAAACAATAACTATCCCGAAGAAGAGCCGGGCGCTGAACCCCGCAAGATAAATGTCGATTTATATATTGATGATAAAAATGTCGGCGGCATACCTGATTGGGGAGTCATTTACAACATGCTTAAATCCAATTCAAATGAGGGTTGGGATGTAAATGATTATGTTTCAAACAATATCAGGTTGGTGAATAAAGAAAAGAATTTTTTTATTCGTTTGGGCGAAGCCTGGGATCAGGTTAGAGGACGGAGATATTAGTGGATATTGGTGGATATTAGTGGATATTGGTGGATATTAGTGGATATTGGTGGATATTGGTGGATATTAGTGTTATGTTAATCAAAATATAGAGCATCGTCATTGCGAGGGCGAAGCCCGAAGCAATCCAGATAAGTTATGAGTTAAGAGTTAAAAGTTAAGAGTTAAATGAATTTTCCTGTTTGTGACAATATTATAAAAAAAGCGGTTGAAGAACTGCATATCAAAGATTTGGAAAAGGCGACGATACGTGAAGTTTTGGCCATTTCCGAAAAAATAGAAAAAGAAACCGGGTTGGAATTTATTCATGCAGAAATGGGTGTACCCGGACTTCCGCCTTCGGCTATCGGCATGGAAGCTGAAATTGCCGCTTTGAAACAGGGAGTTGCTTCTATTTATCCGCCAATAGACGGAGTTACAGAATTGAAAACCGAAGCGTCGCGTTTTATCAAAGCTTTTGTCGATCTGGATATTTCGCCCGAAGGCTGTGTACCGGTAGTCGGCTCAATGGAAGGCGTTTTTGTTTCTTTGATAGTTGCCAATCAGTGTGACCCTGCCAAAGATACCATTCTATTTATCGATCCCGGATTTCCGGTGCAGAAACAACAGGTTCATGTATTGGGATACAAATACGAATCGTTCGATGTGTATGATTATCGGGGAGATAAACTTAAAGATAAATTGGAATCCTACCTTTCCAAAGGAAATATTTCCTGCATTATTTATTCTAATCCCAATAATCCGGGCTGGTTCTGCCTGAAAGAAGAAGAACTGAAAGTTATCGGAGAATTGGCTACCCGTTACGATGCGATTGTTTTTGAAGATTTGGCTTATTTTGCCATGGATTTTCGCAAAGATTTGGGAACACCGTTTCAAGCGCCGTTCCAAGTTTCCGTCGGAAAATATACCGACAACTATCTGTTGTTTATTTCCGGGTCTAAGATATTCAGTTACGCAGGACAAAGAATCGGTATCACAGCCATTTCGAATTTCATCTATAACCGTGTTTATCCAGGTTTGACGCAGCAATATGGAGGTGGAACTTTCGGAAGTACGTTTATTCACAGGGTGTTGTATGGCGTTTCTACAGGAGCCGGTCATTCGGCGCAATATGCCTTGGCAGCGATGTTCAAAGCCGCTTCCGATGGTCAATACCGGTTTTTGGAAGAAGTGGAAGAATATGGCCGGAGAGCGAAAAAATTAAAGGAAATTTTTCTGCGAAACGGTTTTAAATTAGTTTATGATAAAGACTTGGATGAAGAAATCGCCGACGGATTTTATTTTACCGTCGCTTATCCCGGAATGACTGGCGGAGAATTGTTGAAACGCCTTATTCCCTATGGAATCAGCGCCATTTCGTTGTCCACTACCGGCAGCAAGCAGGAAGGTTTGCGTATCTGTACTTCTTTTATCCAAGATCATCAATACGAATTGTTGGGGCAACGGTTGGGAGCATTTAAATCGTCTTACAATTCAGGTTTATCAATTGGCTAATGCCGAACGTTGTTTTGTAATTATCAAATTATCAAACGGGGAAGGTACGACTTTGGTTCGAACTTTGTTTGTTTTTTTACATTGTGAAAGAAGTCACTCCCTCTAACTCCCCCGACGGTGGTAGATTGCTTCGGGCTTCGCCCTCGCAATGACGAGGTGCGACAATTTGAATTGAAAATCGACGTAGTCAAATGCATCCGTCAAGTTTATTGAATTCTGTTTAAAGAGTTAAAAAAATAAAAGTCTCGAAAGAATCGGTTTTTTTTCTATAAATTTGCGACAAATTTGGGGGGTTATATCTCTGTCAAAGTTTGGCAAAAAGAATGAATTATAAATAATAAAGCAATGGATAAAAAAAGTTTTGTTTTCGGAAAAGAGAATTTTATCATTTTGGGGGTATCCGTTTTGTTGATTCTCATTGGATTTTTATTGATGTCCGGTGGGAAAACTACCGAAGAAACAGGATTTGACCCGACAATTTTCAGCACGCGGCGAATTGTAGTCGCTCCAATTGTTACTATGTTAGGTTTTATTTTGGTTATTTTTGCCATTCTCAGAAAGCCGAAAGACGATGAAAAGCAAACCCTTGACAAACGAAAATCATGACTTGGTTTCAAACGATTATTCTTTCTATTGTTGAAGGACTGACTGAATTTTTGCCGGTGTCTTCCACAGGACACATGATTATTGCACAGGGGATTATGGGTATGAAAAGCGATGATTTCATCAAGGCTTTTACTGTGATTATTCAGTTTGGGGCGATTTTGTCCGTTTTGGTTTTGTATTGGAAGAGGTTTTTGCAATCTTTGGATTTCTATTGGAAACTGTTGATTGCCGTTATTCCTGCACTTGTGATTGGTTTCTTAGCGAGTGATTTTATCGACTCTTTGCTTGGAAGCGTTTGGGTAGTCGCTGCAATGTTGATTATAGGTGGAGTTTTTATGCTTTTTGTGGATAAATGGTTTACTTATTCTGAAAAAGGCGAGCCGAAAATGACTAATTCCAAGGCGATTAAAATCGGTTTGATACAATGTATTGCAATGATTCCGGGCGTTTCGCGCTCCATGGTGACCATTGTAGGCGGAATGGCGCAGAAATTCAGCAGAAAAACGGCGGCGGAATTTTCATTTTTCTTAGCGGTACCGACTATGGCAGCGGCTTCAGGTTATAAATTTTTGAAGTTGTTGCTTAAAGACGATTCGAGGCAAATATTGACCGACCATATCAGTTTATTAATAGTTGGAAATATAATTGCATTTATTGTGGCAATGGCGGCCATAAAGTTTTTTATCGAATTTCTGACTAAGTACGGTTTTAAAGCCTTTGGTTATTACCGGATATTGGCGGGTTTAGTGATTCTGATTTTGCTTTATTTGGGATATCATTTGGAAGTTTAGCCCATGGATTTTATAGAAGGAGAAATTTTGTACTTCGATAAACCACTTCATTGGACATCCTTTGATTTGGTCAATAAAATAAGGTACGAAATTTCCCGTTTCTTTAAAATAAAAAAGATAAAAGTCGGACATGCAGGAACGTTAGACCCTTTGGCAACAGGCGTTATGATTGTCTGTACGGGAAAAGCGACAAAAAGAATTGATGAGCTTCAATATCTTACGAAGGAATATATCGCTACCATACGGCTGGGAGCAACTACTCCTTCTTTCGATTTAGAGACGGGTGTTGATGCTGTTTTTAATACAAGCCACATTACAAAAGAAGCGGTAGAAAAAACATTGCAACGGTTTACAGGAAGTATCGAGCAAATTCCTCCGGCTTATTCGGCCGTTAAAGTGCAGGGCGATAAAGCTTACGATTTAGCGAGAAAAGGAATTGCAGTAGAGTTGAAGCCTAAGTTATTGGTTATTGATGAAATGGAACTTTTATCTTTCCGGCCGGATGAACTCAAAGTGCGGATTGTTTGCAGCAAAGGAACTTACATCCGGGCATTGGCGAGAGATATTGGAATCGCTTTGGATTCCGGCGCTCACTTGACCCAATTGCAACGGACAAAAATTGGTGATATTACATTGGATCAATGCTTGACAGTCGAGGATTTTACAACGTCATTGCGAGGGCGGAGCCCGAAGCAATGACGAGAACTATAAAAACCATAATAATAAATAATAATATGAAACTTTCAAAATTCAAATTCAACCTGCCGGAAGAACTAATCGCTTTATTTCCTGCAAAAAACAGGGATGAATCGCGATTGATGGTCGTTCATCCGAAAACGAGAAAGGTTGAACACAAGATATTCAAAGACATTCTTGGTTATTTCGGCGATAAAGACGTTTTTATTTTCAACGATACATTGGTTTTTCCGGCCCGTTTGTATGGAAACAAAGAAAAAACAGGCGCTAAGATTGAAGTTTTTTTGCTTCGCGAATTGAATCCTGATTTCAGACTTTGGGATGTATTAGTCGATCCAGCGCGGAAAATCCGTATCGGTAACAAACTTTATTTCGGAGAAGATGATTCGATGGTGGCTGAAGTCATTGATAATACGACGTCGAGAGGCCGTACCTTGCGTTTTTTGTATGACGGACCGCACGACGAATTTAAAAAATCGTTGTATGCTTTGGGCGAAATGCCTATCCCGAGCTATATCAACCGGAAAGTAGTTCCGGAAGATACGGAACGTTACCAAACCATTTTTGCGAAAAATGAAGGCGCGGTGATAGCCCCTTCCTCCGGACTGCATTTCAGTCGCGAGTTGATGAAACGTTTGGAAATCAAAGGATGTCAGTTTGCTTATCTCACCGTACACTCCGGTTTGGGAACTTTCAGAGATATTGATGTGGAAGATTTGACAAAACATAAAATGGATTCCGAAGAAATGATTGTCGGCGAGGAAGCCGTGACAATCATCAATCAGGCAAAAGACAACCATAAACAAGTTTGCGCCGTCGGTTCTTCTGTTTTGCGCGCCCTTGAGACTGCGGTTACAACAAGAGGACATTTGAAAGAATATGACGGATGGACTAACAAATTTATTTTTCCACCATACGATTTTTCGGTAGCCACCGCTTTGGTTACTAATTTTCACATGCCGCTATCGACCATGTTGATGCAAACTGCTGCTTTCGGCGGATATAATTTCATCATGGATACGTATCAGATAGCTGTAAAAGAAGGTTACAGATTCGGCGCTTACGGCGATGCCATGATGATAATATGACCGTATATTTGGCTTTAGGTACAAACTTGGGCGACAGATATTCTCATTTGCAGGAAGCTCGAACATTGATAGCCGGAAAAATAGGAAGTTTTTCGGCTATTTCTTCGATTTACGAAACCGAACCATGGGGTTTTGAGTCCGAAAATAAATTTTTAAACCAAGTTGTAGCTGTCGAAACTGATCTGAGCCCTCTTGAAATATTAGACCGGACACAGGAAATCGAACGGCAAATCGGCCGCAAGGAAAAAACCGGTCATTCTTACCAAGACCGTTTGATAGATATTGATTTGCTACTGTACGGCGATACGGTTTTAAATACTGGGAAATTACAACTTCCTCATCCGCTTCTTCATAAACGGAAATTTGTTCTGGAGCCTTTGAATGAAATTGCGCCGGATTTGGTGCATCCGGTATTGGGACAGACATCGAGGCAGCTATATTATTGGCTATGTGAAAAACATTTTATATTTTTGTAATCTATTATGTAATTAAATTTGTAGAAACATGTTAAAAACTATCATTGTACCAAACGAGAGCGTTTATTCATTACCTATTCCGACTTATTATATTGGGAAAAAGGTGGAAGTATTGCTTTATTCGCAAGACGAGTTTTTTGAAAACAAAACTTCGAATAACAAAAAACCATCGGATTATTTTGGTACATTAAGCGCATCAGAAGGCGAGAAATTTCAAAACGATGTAGCTAATTCTCGTTTAGAATGGAACAGAAATATTTAATTGATACTAACGTATTGATTGATGCACAAATGGAACGACTACCCAAAAAAGGATTGAATTTTTTGGCAAAAGTTATAAACGAAAATTTTATAGTTTCGTTTATAACACTTATAGAATATCTTGGCTATAAAGATATTACAAAGTCATCAGAAGAATTTATTTTATTAGCGGAAGTAATAGAAGTCGATAAATCGATCATTCAGAATTGTATTCATTTACGTAAAACTCAAAAAATAAAACTTCCCGATGCAATCATTGCCGCTACGGCATTGGCTCATAATTTAATTCTAATAACGAATAATGAGAAAGATTTTGCTGCAATTCAAAATCTAACTGTTATAAACCTACATTTATTATAAAGGTTTTATTACATTAAACAAACAAATTATGTTACATCATGAAAAAAAGTTTTGTTTCCATAGCCGATTTATCAAAAGAAGATATTCTTCGTTTGATTAGGAGCGCCGAGTCGTTTGAAAAAAATCCGAACCGGAAAACGTTGGAAGGAAAGGTCTGTGCTACTCTTTTTTTTGAGCCTTCCACCCGGACGCGACTGAGTTTCGAGACAGCTGTAAGCCGCTTGAACGGTAGAGTAATAGGATTCAGCGATGCAGCTACTACCAGCTCTTCAAAAGGCGAAACCCTGAAAGATACCATCAAGATGGTGAGTAATTACGCCGATTTGATTATCATTCGTCATCATTTGGAGGGAGCAGCAAGATATGCTTCGGAAATAACCGATATTCCTGTTATCAATGCCGGTGACGGAGCTAACCAACATCCCTCCCAAACGATGCTTGATTTGTACTCCATCTATAAAACACAAGGACGACTTAGTAACTTGACTATCACGATGGTTGGTGATTTGAAATATGGTCGGACTGTTCATTCCCTGATTGTCGGAATGTCGCATTTTAATCCTAAATTCAATTTCATTGCTCCCGAAGAGCTCCGTTTGCCTGATATTTACAAACAATTTATGGAAGAAGAAGGTTTGCCTTACGAAGAATATACCGATTTCTCGGAAGAAGTGATCAATCAATCGGATATCCTGTACATGACTCGTGTTCAACGCGAACGTTTTACAGACTTGATGGAATACGAAAAAGTAAAAAATGTTTATATACTGAAAAACAGTATGTTGAAGAATAGTAAAGATAATTTGAAAATTCTCCACCCTTTGCCGCGAGTAAACGAAATTGCTTACGATGTGGATGATAATCCCAAAGCCTATTATTTCGAACAAGCTAAAAACGGCGTTTTCGCCCGGCAGGCAATTATTTGTGATGTACTCGAAATCAATTAATATGCAATATTATGAACGACAATAAAAAAGAAAAACAGATTGCCGCTTTGCAAAACGGAACGGTTATCGATCATATCCCATCGAATCAGTTATTTAAAGTTGTTTCTTTGTTGGGTATCGAAAAATTGAAAACTGCCGTCACCATTGGCTACAACTTAGACAGCAAGAAGATGGGCAGCAAAGGTATCTTAAAGATTGCCGACCGGTTTTTCGAACAGGATGAAATCAATCGCATCGCTTTGATTGCTCCTATGGTTAAACTCAACATTATCAGGGATTACGAAGTTGTGGAAAAAAAATTGGTTCAACTTCCAGACGAACTTATCGGCGTTGTCAAATGCAACAATCCCAAATGTATTTCCAACAACGAACCGATGAAGACGCGTTTCAAAGTCATTGATAAGGAAATGGTGACGCTGAAATGCGAGTATTGCGAGATGAAAACAAAGAAAGAAGATATCGTATTATTCTAATGAAAGTGAAGCGTTTTAGGCGAATACCGGTTTTTGTTTTACTGTTATTGTTTTTTTTATTTGTAACGGAAAATCAATCTTTTGCACAATTTGAACGAGTAAACTATGGATTCAAAATCGGTTTAAATGCTTTATCAACCATAAGATACAATACTTTTTATGCAGGAGATCCTACTTCCGGCGGTTCTTATACCGACAAAAACGGTTATTTGGCAGGCATTTTTTTGAGAGTGAATTACAGCAAATTGTTTTTGCAACCCGAAGCAACTTGGAATTATCACCAACAAGGGTGTGGCTTTATGGTTCCGAATGCTGATAATTCGACTACGTATTTGTCCAGATCTATGAATATTAATATGGATGCCTTGAATACCAATCTGTTATTAGGGTTTAATATTATCATGAACAAGCCTTATTTGTTTGATGCCTATTTAGGCGCATCTCTGAAATGGACTTATAAAATAAGGTATAAAATCAGTAATGAACAGATTTTTTCCGGAAGAAACGATTTTTTGTGTTATGCTGGAATAATTGGCTTTTCGATAAATATTTCCAAGCTTTACTTTGATTTCAGGTACGAACTAAATCAGCCGAATACCAATCTTGATTTCAGCAAGATTTCCGGCATTCCGGATACCTATCGGGGCGTTTTCTTGAAAAAGAATGAAAATGTTTTAAGTTTTTCGATTGGAATGATGTTTTGATAAATTTTCCGTACCTTTGCACCTTAATTTTCAAACAAAATCAAATAATAAATATGAAACGAGCATGTACTTTATACATCCAAGAAAATGAACATGCGAGTTCAATATGACAATTAAAAAACAAATTATGTACATATGAAACGAGACGATTTAACTTTCAGCATTATCAACAAAGAACACCACCGGCAGGCTTCCGGTTTGGAGTTGATTGCTTCGGAAAACTTTGTAAGCGAACAAGTAATGCAGGCGGCTGGTTCCGTCCTAACCAACAAATATGCCGAAGGCTATCCCGGCCACAGATACTACGGAGGATGCCAATTCATAGATGATGTCGAACAATTGGCTATTGACCGGTTGAAACAGCTTTTTTCCGCAACTTGGGTGAATGTTCAGCCGCATTCGGGCGCACAGGCTAACATGGCTGTTTTCGTGGCTTGCCTTAATCCGGGGGATAAATTTCTGGGACTGAATCTCTCACACGGTGGTCATCTGAGTCACGGTTCTCCCGTTAATTTTTCGGGACTTACTTATCATGCTTTAGCATATAATGTGCAAGAATCGGATGGCAAAGTGGATTATGATGAAATGGAAAAAATTGCTTTTGCCGAAAATCCAAAATTGATTATCGCCGGCGCTTCAGCTTATTCCCGCGAATGGGATTATGCACGGATTCGCAGGATTGCCGACCAAATCGGGGCTATTTTTATGGTTGATATGGCGCATCCTGCCGGATTGATTGCCGCCGGACTGCTGAATAATCCAGTACATCATGCGCATATCGTTACTTCAACAACGCATAAAACTTTACGCGGGCCACGCGGAGGCGTAATTTTAATGGGCAAAGACTTTGAAAACCCTTGGGGAAAAAAGACCCCGAAAGGTGAAACCAAAATGATGTCGGCTTTGTTGGATTCTGCCGTTTTCCCAGGCGTACAAGGCGGACCGCTGGAACACATTATTGCTGCAAAAAGCGTTGCTTTCTACGAGGCTTTGCAACCGGAATTTGTGACTTACCAAACACAAGTAAAGAAAAATGCGGCAGCTATGGCACAAGCCTTGGCGGATAAAGGTTATAAAATTATTTCCGGCGGAACAGACAATCACTTAATGTTGGTAGATTTGCGTCCCAAATTTCCAAATCTGACCGGCAAAGAAGCAGAAAATGCTTTGGTGAGCGCAGACATTACCGCAAATAAAAACATGGTGCCTTTCGATAGCCGTTCACCGTTTCAAACATCAGGATTGCGTTTCGGTACGCCGGCGATCACCACGCGCGGACTCAAAGAACCAATCATGGATGAAATTGTTGAATTGATTGATACCGTGCTTTCCAATGTAGGAAACGATACGGTGATTAAAACTGTTGCGGGAAAAGTCAATTCAATGATGAAGGATTATCCGCTTTTCGCTTGGTGATAAACCAATAAACAGGTAAACAATTATGAAACACACTATTGGTACAACAATTTTGATGCTGTTGTTTTTTTTCGGAACAATGCCGGTAAATGCCCAAACGAAAATTCATATTAATAAATCGGACGGAACGTCTGTTGAATACAAAATCAGCGATGTTGACAGCATCATTTTCGTTAGCACCCAAGCGCCAACGCCCAGCAATTATACATTGAACAGCGGATCGGATCTGTCGGGTATCTTGTCCGGCATCGCGGCGGATATTGCCGCCGGGCGCCCGTCGAACGTGGCGATTTCGTTCGGCGCGGTTTCATTGTCCGGCGATACCCAGGGAACCGATCTGGGCACCCTGTTGGCGTATCGGAATACCAATCCGTCGGTGACCTTCACGGGGTCTTTGACCATCGTCGCGGGCACGGATCGCGCCATGTTGCCAGAATCAACGGTCGCGGCACTGTATAACTTTGGCGGCAAGATAACGCAAAGCGGCACGGCGGAATTCCATATTCCGAATCCCGATATGAATCAACTGTCATTCGTTTTGACCGGCGGGGCCAAGGTAACGCGGAATCGTGCGAATGACCTGAACCTTTCCAACTTCAACGTGGCGGTTCCCGACACGACGGTTTTGACGGCGGCCAGCGGGAACAGCGACGGCCTGACCCAATACATCACAAACTGGTACAGCAATATCGGCAATACCGGCCTGTATCAACCGGTGTTATGGACCAACAATGTCGCGTTGAACAGCGTCAGTGATTACAAAACATTGGAACAGATGTGGTACCCGAACATGGATCCATTCTTTGTTTCCAATATGCGGAACGCCGGCGCACAAATAAAGATCGACGGCGGAACGTTGATATTTAAACAGGTTAGCGGCGGAGCGGCGGGGTGGGCAAACTTGTTTTATGAATCCCCAATGCAATATTCAGCTGCGATACAGCGAGCAGGAGGAAACGGTATTGTGAGTGTACGAAGTGCCCAGCCGATTGACGGCAATATATTTATGGCTTTTAATGCGAATCTACAATACCCGCAATCAAGGGTAAAAAAGTTGGCCGACGGTACAATTGTGAACATGAATAATCCCAACAGTGGTACCAGTATGGTTGCGGTAACATTGCGCAGTTTTTGCATCAAATACACAGCAATAAATATTCAACAAGGACCCATGATTATCATGAATTTCTACTGCATTGTTGTGCCAGATTATATATATGACACATTCGCTAGTAATCCAAACTGGGGCGGTAGTTTGCAGAGGTTTCTGATGACTAATGCCCCAGGAGCAGACCTATCCAGTGTTCCGCCTAACCCATATGTAATATCGGAAACAATGGCCAAAAACATGGGCGTGACCCCGCATGATGTTGCATTTACCAAGTGGGATAATTGGGGTGTAATTCAGTTGACAGGCAACGGGCGGATATAATTCGCCCCGAACATATCTATTGCTTTTTTTGAAATAAAATTAAAGGATGAATAAAAAATCTTGTTTTTGTTTTTGAAAATGTTTTTGTATTTTTGTATTCTAAAAATTATTGTAAAGCTATAAATATGGAAACAATGACAATTGAATATAACGAAAAAAATAAATATGTTAAGCAAGTTTTAACAGGTCTAATAGGTTCGGGTATTATTCGTCGCAAAAATGAAGTCAAGAATCGAAAAATTTCATCTTTCAAAACCGCATTGTTAGAAACAAAGATGATCGCAAACGATATTACGAAAAATGGAATAGAAGGATATAAAACATTGGAAGATTTGTTGAATGAGGAAGATTAAAACAATGAAAAACATATTTATTCCCACATCAACATTTGAAAAGTCTTATAAACGGCTAAAAAAGAAATATCCTTCACTAAAAACAGATATAGAAGAATTTAAAAAGGAATATAATGAAAACCCCGATATAGGTGATGATTTAGGTGGGGGTTTCCGTAAAGTACGAGTAGCCATAAAATCAAAAAACAGAGGAAAACGAGGCGGCGCAAGAATAATTACTTACGAGATATATCTCAAAACAGAAGATAAAGTCGTTATATTGGTTGAGTTATATGATAAAAGTGAAATTTCAACTCTTTCGGATAGCGATTATGAAACAGTTTTGAAAGATTTTTTGGATAATCATTTGCTGGACCCAATTCAATATGTATGGCAAAAATGATTTTCGTAATAATTCATAAACGCTTTCGTCACCATTTTATTTCCTCCCGGAGTCGGATAATTTCCTGAGAAATACCAATCGCCTTTATGGTTGGGACAAGCTTTGTGCAGTCCTTCCAAAGACTGATAGACAAGGTGAACTTCCGCTTTCGTTCCTTCCGGGGTCAGCATTTGAGCTGTTTTCTCCGTAATTTCTTCTGCAGAAAACTGACGGTAAATGTCTTTTACATGATTGACTAACTTCTCTTTCGGCAAGTTTGCTTGAGTTTTGCACTTTTCGTAAGTTTCATCAATGATGTATTGCATTCCGCGTTCTTTCAGCAAAGCAATGGCAGCCCGAAACGATGCAAATTCTTCCATCCGGCTCATATCTATTCCGTAACAATCGGGGTAACGGACTTGAGGTGAAGAAGAAACAATAACGATTTTCTTGGGTTCCAACCGGTCTAAAATATTGATGATGCTTTGCTTTAAGGTTGTCCCGCGCACAATACTGTCGTCGATGACAACCAGATTGTCTTTTCCGGCAATGATAGAATCGTAGGTTATATCGTAAACGTGAGCAGCCAAATCGTCGCGAGCAGTGCCTTCAGTAATAAAAGTCCTCAGTTTGATGTCTTTCAACGCTACCTTTTCTTGACGGATTTTCCTACTGAGAATCCTGTCCAACTCATCTTCCGATAATTCATCGGTATGATTTTTTATCAACTGTTTCTTTTGTTCGTTTAGATAACTTTCAAAGCCTTCCATCATACCGAAAAAAGCTACTTCCGCCGTATTGGGAATGAAAGAGAAAACCGTATTATCCAAGTCATAGTTAATGGTTTTCAAAATAGGATACAAAAGTTGGCGACCCAACATTTTCCGTTCCTGATAAACATCCCTGTCGGAACCGCGGGAAAAATAGATTCGTTCAAAAGAACAGGGAGTGATATTTCGAGCTTCCAGAATCTGTTCCAAGGCGATATCTCCGTTTTGTTTGACGATAAATGCCTGCCCCGGCATAAGTTCCTTGACTTCTTCCGTTTTCAGGTTCATCACGGTTTGGATAACCGGTCTTTCGGAAGCCACTACGGCGATTTCTTCGTTGTGATAATAGAACGCTGGACGAATACCGTTCGGATCTCGCATTACGAACATATCGGTATTTCCTGTCACGCCGCAGATTACGTATCCGCCGTCCCAGCTTTGTGAAGAGCGCCGTAAAATATAGGCGATATCTATGTTTTCAGCAATTTTTTGATTACAGCTTTCGCCGTTGCTGCATTTCGATTTAAATAATTCGTATAAATGTTGTACTTCTTCGTCAAGATAATGTCCCATCATTTCAAGCATTAGCAGCGTATCGGAAGGCATACGGGGATGTTGTCCCTGATCGATAAGTTGTTGGAAAATTTCATCTTCATTCGTCATGTTGAAATTTCCACATAGCATTAAACTTCTGGAACGGAAATTGTTACGGCGTAAAAACGGATGAATGTAAGTAATTCCGGAACGTCCCGTGGTGCTGTACCGCAAATGTCCCATATACACTTCTCCGCAAAAAGGGATATTTTCGTAAGGAGTGTCGGGAGTTGTATGATTTATCTGATCGTGAGCTATTTGAAAAACATCTTGAATGGCTCCGCTGCCTGTAGCGCGTTCACGGGAAATATATTCCGTACCCGGTTTGGCTTTAGCGCTGACGCAACCGATACCGGCGCCTTCCTGTCCGCGGTTGTGTTGCTTCTCCATCATGAGATAGAGTTGGTTAAGGCCGTATTGCCAGGTGCCGTACTGTTCTACGTAATACTCGATGGGTTTTAATAGGCGAATCAATGCGATGCCGCATTCGTGTTTTAATTGTTCCATTTTTATTTTACTACAGATTTCAAACTCATATCCAAACTTTTCACCGAGTGGGTAAGCGCCCCGACGGAAATAAAATCCACACCTGTTTCGGCATATTGCCGAATCGTGTCGAGCGTGATGCCTCCCGAAGATTCCAATTCATATTTTCCGGCAACCATTTCGACGGCTTTGCGGGTATCTTCGACGCTGAAATTGTCAAACATAATGCGATCGACTCCGCCTACTTCCAAAACTTGCTTTAACTCGTCGAAATTCCGCACTTCAATTTCGATAGGTAAAGTCTTACATCGGGAAAATAAATATTGTTTGACACGAACAATCGCTTTTTCAATTCCTCCAGCAAAATCAATGTGATTGTCTTTTAGAAGAATCATGTCGAAAAGCCCAATCCGGTGATTCATTCCGCCGCCGATTCGGACTGCTTCTTTTTCGAGGATTCGCATGCCCGGCGTCGTTTTGCGCGTATCTAAAATGCGGGCTTTCGTACCCTTGATTATTTCCACATATTGGTGAGTGACTGTGGCAATTCCGCTCATCCGTTGCATCACGTTGAGCACCAACCGTTCGGTTTGCAATAATGATTGCACTTTCCCTTCGACAGTGAAAGCAATATCGCCGTATTTCACTTTTGCCCCATCTTGAATAAAAACCGCCATTTCCAAATCTGGGTCGAAAGCATTAAAGATTCTTCCGGCCATTTCCACTCCGGCCAAAATCCCTTCGTCCTTAATGATTAATTGCATTTTTCCCTGTGCCGATTCGGGAATAGTACTCAGTGTCGTATAATCTCCTTCGCCGATATCTTCGGCAAATGATAGTCTGATTAAGTCATTAATTAGTTTGTCTGTAATATTTTCCATTGAACTATATTTATTGCTCGTCATTGCGAGGGCGAAGCCCGAAGCAATCTCCAAATAGTATAGATTGCTTCGTCGTTCCTCCTCGCAATGACGGTACTAAAATCATTTCATTCCTAATTTACCTTTAATGCCTTTCGGTAGCGCAACTTTATTCACCACAATACTAATCGTCTTGTATTCTACAAAGGGTACGGAAGCATACCAGATTCCTTTGTAAGGATTATCCGTTCCCCAAGAATTTTTTACCATATAATATTTACTGCCGTTCTGATCTTGCGCTTTTCCGAAAATCAACATGCCATGATCATCTTGTGTTTCATAATCGTCAAATCCTTCCTGACGCATTTCCTGAGTGATTTTCTTTTCGGGAACCGGACCTTTCAGGTTATTTTTAAAATAGTCATTTTTTTCTTTTTGTGTAAGTTGCAACCAACGTGCTTGATCCGAACCGAAACTTTCTACAACACCTTCAGCAGGAACAATCGCAATCCCGTTTCGAGTAAATCCTATTTCGCTCACATCTGAAGCCCAAGCTACTGTATAACCGTTATCTATTGCATTGTCAATAACTTGCATCATTTCGTCCATGGGAACATTGTAAGATTCCGCCCATCGCCAATTATCCGGCACTTCAATCGCAAAGGATGTATAAAACGGATGATGCGTAAAAGAAGTAATCGAAACATAATCTTCAGGATGAATCCCTAAATATTGTGCGAAACTTTGGGGAGTATAACTTTTTCCGTTGAATGTAAATGTTTCGGGAGATTGGCCTAAATATGCATCTAAAATTCCGTTAAAGCCTGCATACCAAGCAGTAGATAATTTATTGTTAGGATTTTGAATAACTACATCAATGTATGCTCTCAACGCCTTGTCCATTTCCGAATGACGGTGAAGGGTGTCGCCATAATTCAAACCCGGCTGAACATCGTTCGGTACAATTCCATGGTCTCTTATGCAATCTAATACATCTGCAAAGGAACCTCCTTCTCCAAAATTAATAGCGCCGTGCATGCGAACGAATTTCTTTGCTTTTTCATCGTAATTTTGATGCACTACAAACATCTCGGATAAATCAAAATCTCCCTTTCCCATGCGCAACAATTCAGCTTCAATCAATCCTATACCGGAAAATGACCAGCAGGTACCCGAATTGGACTGATTTTTAACCGAAGTAATCGGATTTTCCTTGATGGTTGTGAATTGAAAAGTATCAATTTTGTTTGCATTTTTTTCTTGTGCAAATGCCGATAGGTATAAACAAATACCAATGAGCAGAATAAATGTACGTTTCATTATGCAGAATTTTAATTGCTTAGAATTTCCCGCAAAGATAGCGAATTATTCTAACATTTTATATACTTTTGCAATCAAATGAACAGAGTATTTTATTCCATTTGCATTTTTTTATCTCTTTTTTCAAATCTGCTTTTCGCACAGGAAAAAGGAGAAAAAGAAGTTGTTATTTATCAAATCAATATCAACTCCGAAATCAATGCAACATCACACATCCACCTGAGTAAAGGATTGAAAGAGGCAAATGCCATGAATGCCGACGCCATTCTGCTTCATTTGAATACCTACGGCGGCACGTTGGTTGATGCCGATTCCATGCGAACAGCCATTTTGTACAATCCGGTTCCCGTATATGTTTTCATCGACAATAATGCTGCGTCGGCAGGCGCTTTGATTGCAATTGCCTGTAAGAAAATATATATGCGGGAAGGCTCAAGCATCGGAGCGGCAACTGTAGTGGACGGCGGGTCGGGTGAAGCCATGCCCGACAAATACCAGTCTTACATGCGATCAATTATCCGTGCAACAGCCGAATCGCATGGGAAAAAAGTGATAATCAATGGAAAAGATACGATTTATGAATGGATTCGCGATCCGAAAATTGCCGAAGCAATGGTGGATGGAAGAATTACGATTCCTAACGTAGTCGATTCGGGGAAAGTCTTGACACTCACCGCTCAAGAAGCCGTAAAATTAGGTTTTTGCGATGGGATTGCCGAAAGCGCTAACGAGGTGATTACTCAATACATGGGCTACAAAGACTACAAATTGGCAGAATACAAACCTACTCTCTTAGATAATTTGAAAGGTTTTTTGATGAATCCGGCTTTGCAGGCGGTACTGATCATGATTATCATAGGCGGTATTTATTTTGAAATGCAGACGCCTGGCGCTTCATTCCCTGCGATTGCTGCAATAGGCGCTGCTGTCCTGTATTTTACGCCTTTGTATTTGGACGGATTGGTACAATATTGGGAAATCATCGTTTTCCTTATCGGAATCGTTTTTGTCTTTCTGGAGATATTTGTTTTTCCCGGATTCGGAATATCCGGGATTCTTGGTATTTTATTTCTGGGAGTCGGTTTGGTATTTGCTTTGCTTAATAACGACTATTTTTCATTCAAAGGAGTACAGACCTCGGATATTACGCGATCGCTTCTGACCGTTTTGTCGGGATTGATTTTTGGGTTGGTAGGTGTGTTGTGGCTTTCGACGCGAATAGGGGAAAAAGGTATGTTCAGGAGAGTCGCTTTGATAACAGATTTGGAACATGCAGGCAGTGTAGATCCGGAAACATACGAATTGGTTGGAAAAACCGGTACGGCAATGACGGTTCTACGGCCTTCGGGGAAAATTATAATAGACAATGAGATGTATGATGCGGTTTCTAATCAAGGATTTATCGAAAGAGGGAATAACGTAATCGTTGTGAAGTTTGAGAATATGCAGTTGTATGTGGAGAAAATATGAACTCCGTCATTGTGAGCCGTTTACGGCGAAGCAATCTACCCTATATGGAGATTGCTTCGGGCTTCGCCCTCGCAATGACGAATGAATGCAATAAAATGAAATACCTTATTATATTGGGGGATGGAATGGCCGATGAGCCTATTGAGTCGTTAGGCAATAAAACGCCATTGCAATACGCCTCTACGCCGATGATGAATTTATTGGCACAGAAAGGAAATTCAGGTTTGCTGCAAACCGTTCCCGAAGGAATGCATCCGGGAAGCGAAGTTGCTAACTTAGCAGTTTTAGGTTACGATCCGGTTAAGGTTTTGGAAGGAAGAGGCGCTTTGGAAGCTGCCAGCATGGGCATTGACATTCTGCCCGGAGAAATGGTGATGCGTTGCAACTTAATTTGTATTGAAAACGGGAAAATCAAAAATCATTCGGCCGGGCATATTTCCAATGAAGAAGCTGAAATATTAATTAAAGCTCTCAATGAAAAGTTAGGTAACGACCGTTTGTCTTTTTTCCCGGGCATTTCTTACCGGCATCTCCTGAAACTGAAAGGCGGAAACAAACATTTGGATTGTACGCCGCCGCACGATGTTCCCGGAACAGAATATAAAAAAGTTTTGATAAAAGCAGAAGTTCCGGAAGCGCAGGAAACTGCTGAAACGCTGAACGATTTGATTTTCCGTTCTCAGGAATTACTCGAAAACCATCCCGTCAATCTAAAACGGAAAGCGGAAGGCAAAGACCCTGCCAACAGTATCTGGCCTTGGTCGCCGGGCTATAAACCGCAGATGAAACCATTATCAGAAACATTTCCGGTACGTACAGGCGCCGTTATTTCGGCAGTGGATTTAGTCAAAGGAATTGGTATTTACGCCGGCCTGAAAAGTATTAATGTGCCGGGAGCAACCGGTTTGTATGACACGAATTATGAAGGAAAAGCGCAGGCGGCAATCAAAGCTTTACAGGAAACCGACTTCGTTTACGTTCATGTCGAAGCGAGCGATGAAGCAGGTCACGACGGCGATATTCAACTGAAAGTGAAAACCATCGAAAACTTAGACCATCGCCTGATAAAACCCATTCTCGAAACTATCGAAACATGGGACGAACCGGTATCAGTTGCTTTATTACCCGATCATCCCACGCCTTGCCGGTTGAAGACACATACCAATGCTCCTGTACCGTTTGTGATTTACAAGCCGGGAGAAAAACCGGATGAAGTCATGGAGTATGATGAATTTTCGGCGGAAAAAGGTGAGTATGGACTTTTGAAAGGGGATGAATTCATAAAAGAGTTTTTCCTGTAAATTCAGTTTAATAAATACTGTTTTTTCCAAATTATCAATGAATTACAAAAACGAAGCAACAAAAAAAGAACCGCCTTTTGACGATTCTTGCAGTTTAGTTGAAAACCGTATCGAATTATCTAACCAATTCATAACGGATTTCAAGAAAATTATTGATTTTATAAATTGCAATATTCATTAAACTTTCTCCTTGTTAAAATCTTTGGCAAAGATACAAAAAAATAATTAATTCAAATAAATCTTCCAAAACAATAGATTTTTTTTGAAAAAAGGAAATGCAAAAGGTTATTTATATATTTCAATTGACCATTTCTTCAAAAATGCCGTCTAATAACTGCCTTATGAACCCCATTTTTGGCTTCCATAAATCGCTCATAAACTATTAATGAGTTATTTAATATACCATACAACTCATTGATATTCAATAAAAACATAGTCTATTTTGGCTATAAAATAATAAGAGTAGAATGTTTATAATCTTTTTGGCATTGTTTTCGGTTTATCTATCCCGATAAAAGTTTTTGAGGGACGGGCTGATTGTCGAAAAGGTGTGATTCTTCACAGGGTATGTGTTCATCAACTTAATTAATCCCTAAAAAAGATTAACTCTTGAAAATTCTACTTTGGTTTTTACCTTATAGGAAAGGACCAATGATATAAAAAAATTTTCAAGTAAAATGTAATTTTTTAAAATATTGAAATATTTATATATAAAATAAAGATATTGGCTGAATAAAAACAGGATAAGTCAATATAGAATAATCACATAGAAAAAAGATTAGGCAGTAGCATTTTATAAATATGCACCCCTTAAACTTGTGTCTATGTGGCAAGAATAAGGGGTGTTCCTGTTTTTAAATGGAACATTCCACTGTAAAAAATAAAAAAAAATGAAAAATGCTGCAAATGTTTTATCCGTAGAAAAACTACGAAAGTACCTTAATGAAGAAAAGTTTGGTTTTAACAAACAGAATTTTACGTTTATCGTAAATGGGATCACCCACGGTTTCAGCCAAGAGAATTTAAGATTGGCTTTGGACGGTAATCTTTCCGTTAAAGAAACAGGAAAAGATCCTGTGAAGATTCAAGCCTATTTAGCTAACTATGATTGGAATAGGAATAAGCAGAATTTACCGTTGTATGAAGCTCCACAGCCGAAGATTAAGAATTTCACCAAGGAAGGATTGATTAATGACTACAGAGTGTCTTTTATATTTCAAGTGATGAAAGACATACTTAATCCTAATGATTACAGGTATAATCTTCAATTTATGAACGATAATATTAGAGGGAAGAAATTACTGAAAACACCTATTTTTCAGAGTGGACAGGGGGATGGCAAAGATTCAATTTCAACTTATTTAATGAGTGGACTTTTCCCCGAAATATCCGCAACGATTACTTCAATCAAAGATTTTTTTGTAAATAATTCCCAATTGGATGATAAACGGTATATTTCAGTATCTGACGGAAGTTTGCCAATGGATCAAGAGCAATATAATATGTATAAAATGGCGGTAACATCAAAACAAAGACAAAGGGATGTGAAATATGAAAAGAAAACATTGGTAGAGAACAAAATAAATCTTATATTTACGACTAATGAAAGAGGAAAATTCTATTCCGAACAGGATGACAGACGGATGTTATTCATCCCAATTTCTTCCAAATATAGGAAAAATGAGGAAATATGGAGTGATTATCATTTATATTTATCATTGCCCGAAGTGCAGGAAAAGGTTAAATTCATATTGGCAAACATTAACACAAATATTGACTGTAATAATTACAATAACGAGATTGCCGAAAAGTACAAATTGAGAGAAAATGTTGATGCAAATTCGATATTATCTTTTATTCACATTTTCATTTCAAAAGAGGTAAAGAATTGGGCAACTCCTGATCCTCTTAATTACAACACTATATCAGATATAGATAAAATAAAAACAGCAGCGTTTGAAAAAACATGGAAAATCAAATTAGATGCTGAGGCAGTCCTTGAGGAATATCGAAATAAAAAAAGAACGTTATTAAAAAAACTTCCACCAAATATATATGAATATGATTTCATTTCCGAATGTCCTACCGACACAGGGAATATTGAAGTCGATTTTAAAAAATTCGAGGAAATATTAAACTATAAACCGACAGTATCTCCTGAAATATTTGATTATCAAAAAGATGTGATTGATTATATCCAATTTCCTGAGAATAATCTACCTAATGAAGATAATGATTTTTCGGATACGGATGCCGATGATATTCCAAATAATGGAGTGGAAAGCGATGAGAAGGTTGATTCTGCTGAAATAATTATTGAAAATATAGATACAGGCAGTACTATTTTTGAATTGCCTTGGGGAACAACAGATGTGAAATCTGCAAGTTCAACTAAAGATAATAACCGTCAATTTGATTATTTGAATAAACCGCTAAAGTCTGAAACACAATTGATAAAAGACGAAAAAGGGCGGGTTGGAAGATTTAAAAATGAAGATTGTTGGTTGAGAAATATGCTGTTTGAATTTGATACGATAAGTGTTGAAGAACAGGAAAACTTGATGAATAACAGTGGAATTAAGCCCCGTAGGTGTGTATTTTCAGGTAGCAAATCAAATCATTACATTGTGGAATTGGCTGAGGCCTATTGTTCCAATATTGATGAATATCATTGTCTGTGGCATTATATAAATGATAATTACTTTAACGGATTAGCTGATAAGGCGTGTAGCAATCCAAGCAGACTTACAAGGCATCCCAACGGAATAAATACTAAAACAGGAAAACCTGCCGACCTAAGATATATCTCTCCTTATGTATTGAGAATAAAGAATATTGATGAAATCTTTTATGATTTAAGAGAAAGGGAGGGCAGGATTAAAAAGGCTAAACAAAAACAACAAATGAAGAACAACGAATTCAGAGATGGCGTTGATTATAAGCGATTAATGGATTATTTAAGTCAAGATAAAGATTTCGCATTGGTGTGGAATGCAGAACCCCGCCCCGCAGGAGAAAGGAATAGATTAAAAACACATTTTGTGGGCATTTGTAATAGCTGCGGAATGTCGGAAGAAGAAATTGAGGGGAAGGTTATAGATTGGTTGGGAGATGTCGATGGCGAAAATTCAATTAGCAGTTTGATTAATTGAAATGAAATAGACGGAAAAAAGGATTGTTTTTCTATTGAAAGAGTGTTATGTTTATTGGAAACTACTTATAGTTAATATTTTAATCAATTTTTCGGAGACATAAATCTACTCAATAAAAAAGTATATCACAATTTTTAGTAACTGAAAATTTTTTAATATCAATTATTTAGGGTAATTTTATCGAATGCAAGGGATGGGTGTGTGAATTTTTACAATTAACTTGCCCACCTTAATCAATTATAACTAATTCTACTTTAACACATTAAAAAAAGTAGAGAAAAGGGGTAAAAAAGTGTGATAAATATTTGGTAGTTAGTAAATAAAGTATTAATTTTACAGTCGAATGAAGAGCCGAAAAAC
>Ga0209629_10000106_pt1 | contig 37182 bp, 32 predicted proteins | sample TergutCu122P5_FD_187286 | JGI IMG/M metagenome (GOLD analysis project Ga0209629, IMG submission 187286) | Cubitermes ugandensis P5 segment gut microbial communities from Kakamega Forest, Kenya - Cu122 P5 (SPAdes) (version 2) | ecosystem: Host-associated > Arthropoda: Insects > Digestive system...
CCCAGATTATATCAAACTTGATTTGCGGCGCAACCGTCCAATCTTTGAAAAACTGCGGTATTCCCGTTTTATAAACCGGATGAATAATACGGTTAATCAGCAGGTCAATGTCTTCTAACAATTTCCGTCGATGCACTTCTTCGCCGGTACATTCGTAGAGCGTCGTAAAAGCTTCCATCAGGTGCATGTGTACGTCCAACGTTTTCCGGTCGCCGCCCTGACTGCCGGGGCCGCAAAGCGTCCAGTCACGATGAAACATTTCCCAATACCCGCCGTACATGGTGTCCACGCAGTATTTCTGAAGCATGTCGAACACTTTGCGTGCGTATTCAACACCAATGGGATCGCCCGTGGCAAGCGTATATTCGCTCAGGGAATAGATCGCAAAACTGTGTCCGTAGATGATTTTTTTGTCGATTTTTACGTTTCCCTTGCGATCCATCATCCAGTAGAAACCGCCATGTTCCTTGTCCCACATTTTATTGATGAGAAAATCGACGCCATGTTTGGCCATTTCGGCAAATAATCCGTTTCCGTAACCTGCACGATGAGTGGACGCACATGTGTACAGACAACGTGTTTGCGCAATCAGGGATTTTTCGTCCTCGCCCGAATCATTCCCATCTTTGTCATAATGAGTTAAATATCCGCCATTTACGCGGTCTATCATTCGTGCTGTCCAAAAGGGTAACAGCTCGTTAAGAAGATGATTTTCAGCTTCTTGTTTGTAGGTTGTTAATTCTAATTTATTCATTGGATAGTTTTTTATTTTATTGATTTTAAATTTTTTGCATTAAGTTTTGAAACCACTTTTTTGCCGGTTTCCAATTCCAACTTTTCCCTTGCTGCGGCAGCAACAGAACCACCCTGTCGGGCAACTTTCGTGTTTTCAGCGAATGTGACCGGTTGTTTTTCTTTCGATATTTCAGTGGTTGATGCTTCGGCAAGCATATTGAGTACGAGTTCCAGATTGGTCATGTTGTCACGCAGGCTTTCTGTTTTCAGCCATTTGTGTTGTTTATACTGCTTGGTCGTCATGCCCGACCATGACTGTGTAATAACATCTGTCAATACAGCGTATTCCTGACCTTTTTTTATGCCGCGCCGATCCCATTCGTCGGTAAGTTCCTTGCGTACTTCAATGCTTTTAAGTCGCTGATTTATCCAGTTTTCGGAATAGCCTTTGCGGTGATAGTATTCCATAAGCCGCTCAATGCCCTGTTCGGGATCGTCGATTTCTTCCAGACGCTCGCGGGCAAGTTGCGATAACCACAATTTAAATGGCTCTGCTTTTGGCGACGGAATGGATTGGATTAAGCGGAAAAGTTGTTCTACGTCAGCCACATCAGTGAGGCGCATTTTACCATCAGGCGCTTGCATTTTCAACTGTCCGATTTTTTCGGACAGTTCACTGCCTTCCGCTTGTAGCTTGCGTTTCAAATCATCCCAATATTTTCGGGGGCGATTACTTTCGGTCAGCACTTCAATTACATCTACAATGGAAATATACCACTTCTCGGCTTCCGCATCCCATAATGAGCGGACTTTTCTGTTTTCAAACAGTTTGATACTTGTGTCTTTTGTCATTTTTCGCCTTTTAATTGTCGGTACAAAGCTAATAAAAAATCCCGATTATCAGCAGATAAATAATGTATTTCGCCACCCATTCTGTGAAAAGTTTTGCAATAGCGCAGGTAATAAGCCGGATGATCCATTGGAGGTTCACCATTTTGCTGCCAGTCCCAATCCGATTCGGCTAAATCGACAATCAGGATATAATGGTTATCAATATGTTTTCCTTCTTTAATCTTCAGATTCTGAGCCATTGACAATGATTTCTCAAAAATCATAGGCGACATCACCGCCGAACCAACCGACATATAAACTCCATCTTCAAGATTTACCACACTCGCTGCATAGCGCAGAAAATCGTTTAAAGCCGTCCTTCCGATAGCCGCACCATGATTCATCGGATGCGTGTAGATAATATCATGGCCAAACATGGGATGTCCAGTAAATGGAATGTCCGATTCATACGCCTGATACTGAACGGAATATTTTTTATATGGATGTGGAATCGGCATCCATCCGGCTTTCAAGCCGAAACGTTTGATTGTCCCTGCCAGGTCAATCGCTGCCGCCGCTTTGTCAGGATCGGATTCCATATATTGCGTCGTCGTATCGTATAATGTGCTGATTTCCGGAATTTTAAGCCCCTCATTAGCAATCATTTTCCCGACCGATTCGCCATATCCCAAATTCTCGTATGCGCCCACAATAATTGCCAGATTGATATAAAACCCCGGTTCTTCCCATATCCCGAACTGACCGCGTTCGACATTTGCACGCACATCTTCGCTCGTTTGTCCCTGAAAAGCTATTTCCCAATCGTGGATGATTCCGGCGCCATTAGTTGCCAAGTGCGTAACCCAACCTTCTTTCATCAATGCAATCAACACAGGTGCCATACAATTCTTAATCGTATGTGCACCAAATGTCAGCATAACGGAACTTTTCTTTTCCTTTGCCACCCGGATACGCTCTACTGTCCTTTCAATCAAGTGTGTACCCTCCTGCGAAAATGCGTGTGGCTTCTGCAAAAGCGAAACCATATCCCGCTCAAAAATAACCTTGTTTTTTCTTTCGTTAAGACCGCCAATCACAAGTTGTTCTCTGTCAAAAATTGAATAAGTCATCGTTTTTCTATATTCTATTATTCAGTTAATCAATCATTTCTAATTGAATTTACCGGATTATCACTCGCCACCCGCCAGTTCTGAAATGTTACCGTACCGGCCGTAATCATCGCCACTACCACAAACGCAATCAAATAAACCCACCAATACATCGGCGTTTTATACGCAAAATTCTGCAGCCAGCGGGTGACGGTATACCACGCAAGCGGAGCTGCTATGACAAAACAAATCACCAATATCCTGAAATACATTTTATTAAACATAAAGATAATAGCTGTGGTCGAAGCGCCAAATACTTTACGGATTCCTATCTCTTTCCGCTTACACTCACTGTCGAACACCACCAATCCGAAAACGCCAACGATAGAAATAAAGATAGCCATCAGGCTAAACAGCGAAATCAACGAACTCAACGCAATCTCCTTTTCATACAGCCGCTGCAACACTTCATCAAAAAAACGAACTTCAAACGGATAATCCATATCAAACCCGGAAAGTGTTGAATTAATTTTTGCCATTGCCACTTTCAGATTCGTACCTGCCTTGAGTTTGATATAAGCAATATTGAAGTTATTAAATCTGCTCTCAGGCCCTCCCAAGACCAAAAATCCCATCGGTTCAATCGCCTTGCGGAAGGAAGCGGTTTTTATATCGGGCATAAAACCGATAATTTCACTGTTTTTGTAGCTTTCAATCCGTGAATTGACTTCCATATTGTATTTCTTTTGCGCAGATTCGTTAAATACCCACACGCCCTGTTCTGTATTTGCATCCTCCTGCCTGAAATTGCGACCTTCAGAAATTTTAATACCCATCACATCAAGAAATGTGTAATGAACAGGTATAACTTGAACTGTGATTGGTTCACCTCTGTACGTTACGCCCCACCGATTATACCCGTCGTCGTTGCTTGACAAAAGAAATGCGCTGAAAGTAACATTATCAACTTCCGGAAAAGCCTTGATTCGATTCGTAAACACGTCGCGACTTTTTTGTATTTGTCCGATATTGACAGTAACCAGCGTTTCTCTGTCATATCCCAAAGACGAATTTTGCATGAAAGAATTTTGCAGGTACATAAAAGAAGCTCCGATAATTAATGCAAAAGAGGCGATATACTGAATACCCAACAATGTATTGCGCAACTTTTTCCCTTTGGGCGACAATCCAAAACTTCCTTTCAAGACTAATGCCGGAGCAAACGACGTCATGTAGTGCGACGGATACAAACCTGCAAACAAGCCGGTAAGCAATGCTACCAAAGCCGTTCCGCCAACAATCAACGGATGCGCTGCTAACGACAAATCACCATCTACCAACTTTGCCAACGGACTGTTACAAAATAGCGTAACAAACAACAATGCAACAAGATATGACAGAAAACTGATAAAAACCGCCTCAAAAACAAGAGCCAGCCGTATCGTACTCCTTCGAGAACCTAACACAAGTTGTGTATTGATACTTTTGACACGCATAGGTGCGAGCGCTGTATTGAAATTGGTAAAATTAATAGCTGCAATCACAATAATCACGACGCCAATAGCAAACAAAACCATCAATGTCTGATTACTTGTTTTTGGTGCAGTATCACGAGGCAAATCCTGGGCAAAATGAATATCAGGAAGCGCCGTTAAACGCAGATAGTCGCCTGTTGCGCCCAAGTCTAAAAAATTATAAAGTTGTTCTCCAAGAACTGCCTGAATATCAAAATTCCGTTTGAAGTTGTCTAACAATTGGGATACGTTAGACGCCTCATTGACACGCAAATAGGCATGATAATTCCAACTCCCCCAGCTCTGTTGATTCTCATCTTCCGGTAAAGGAACATATACATAATTGTAAAAGATGGAGTTGGGGGGAAAATCGCGGTATACTGCACCTACTATCTGATTTCCTTTATCATTAACAAGTTGTTGACCTACTGCCGATTCATTTCCAAACAACTTTCGAGCAAGGCTCAACGGAATGATTACATTTCCGGGCGTATTAAGCGCGTTATGATCCCCTTCTACCAGATCAAAAGAAAATACATCTGTAAATGAGGGTGATACACGCAAGGAGCGTTCCTTAAAATAATTCCGTGTACCATTATGTTCTACATGGAAAAAAACTTCTTTACCTTCTGTATCACATATCGCACCGACAACAATTTGTGGTGACGATTCGAAGAAACGCTCAGCCATAGGGCGGCTCATATTGGCGCTCACATCTGTTTTTTCAACCATTTCCAGCCGGAAAATCTTGTCACTGTTCTTATGGAATTTATCAAAACCGTAATCAAAATCCAACTGCATCATGATGACTATAAACGCAGTAAAGGCAACTGAAAGCCCCAGTATATTCAGCGTCGACGCCAATTTGAACCGTCGAGCTACACTAATCAAATTACGAAAAATCGGATTCATAAGAATTTGTTAATAAATGGTTTATATTCATGATGTAACATGTTTCATTTTGCTAAAAACAAATCATCGTTCTTTTTTGATTAAAAACATTTAATAGCCAATAAATCAAGCAGTTTATTGTATTGCGAAAAGTCGGGAATAATGATATCGGCACCGGCTTTGATAAGACGGGTGCGCTTGGACGGATTCAGGCCAAAACGACGCAGTTCGTTGGTAGCCAATCCAATGGTCAGGCCGCCGCGTTTGTGTGTTTCTCTGATTTCGACCGGCCCGTCGCCAAAAGTGACAACTTGGGTTGAGGCTCCGATCTTTTCCATGATACGGTTCAATACGATACGTTTGGCTTCGATGGTCACATCGCCGACGGAGCCATAGATACGTCCTTCAAACAGGTAATCGTAACCTAATGTACGGGCTTCATCAATTACATCCGTTTCGTCCGATCCGCTGGCTAAAATCAGTTGAATACCTGCATGATACAGTTTTTCCAGAAAGGGAATGGCATCCTTGATAGTTAAATCCTGGATCGACAGTTCGCCAACTGCATATTTGTGTGACCTGACATTGACCATTGCGGTCAATGCGTCATGGTAAATCTTTTTATACCCAAATCCATCAAGTATTTCATTTTCAGGGACAAAACCAAACTCGCGTACCATTTCCACTAATCCATTCATCTGGACAAGCGTTTGAATACCTGTTGTTTTGTCGATAAACTCTTTGACACGTTCTTCAACTTTCTGATACATATCCATGCCTGCATTGGCATATCTTTCTCCCAAAATAGCACGCATCATGACAGGCGCCATGATTTGTTCCCAGCCTTCACGCAGCGTAGAAATCGTTCCGTCGTGATCGAAGATGGCATATTTGATTTGCAGGGGATCCTTCCACCGGTTGATAATTTCAATTTCACTGCATGGCAAATAAGTTGCCTGACGTATATCTTCCGCCAAATCAGGCGAATAGATAAGGTCTGGATTGACGCCTATGTGAAGAATCTCCGCAGGCGAAGCTGTACCTGTCTGAAACAATTTTTGGACAGTGACGCCGGCCACATAAGAGCCTAATGTGGCGGCTGTCTTCACGTCTCGACCAAGTCCCAAAACAGATGCAACGCCGGCCAAATAACTGTCACCGGCGCCAACAGTATCTACGCGAGATACGATCATCAATCCCGGAATAACCTCAATTCCCTGTTCATCAATCACTAACGAACCATAACTGCCGCGCGTAATAAATACCGGCTTTCCAAACCGTTCAAAAAGCATGGTTGCAGCCTGACAAACTTCATCGTACGAAACAGTTTCGGTCGTATCTTTTTTCAAGCCGCACAAGATCGCCGCCTCCGAATCGTTCATCTTGCGCAAACAGCCGGCATATTGATCATTGTAATGCCGGCTGTCGGCAATAAATTTCTTTTCGGGATGGCTACCGATGAGTTTTACCAACTGTTCCCGAAAGTAAGGCGTATGAATCCCCGATAAAACCTGTTCGTTGATAATCACTATATCTATCTCCGGCATCAGCGCTGATAGTTTCAGAAGCAATTCATCTGCCTTTGTGTCAGACAGTTGATTGAAATTTCCAAAGTCGATTCGTCCTTCTTCATAGTCGCCGACATAAGGTTTGGCATACACATGCGTTGACCAGTCATTTTCCTGCGTTAACAGGTAATCTGTCTGAATCCCTGTCTGTTGCATAATTTTCTTCATCTCCGTCGCAAACGGGTCGACGCCTACAACACCAAAAGCATAAATACGGCCAACCCCCATGGCTGCGAGATTGTTAGCTACATTGCCTGCGCCCCCCAATGAGTATTTTTGTGTGTGAACAGGGCGTGTCTTTTGTCCCGTTTCAATGGATATCTCACTCTTCGATTCGTCAATGAACCAGTACGAATCTAAACAAAAATCACCGACAATAGCAATATTGACGTCAGAGATTTCATTCAATAGTGTCTCTAATTGTTTCTGTTCCATATATTTAGTTATCAGTAGACAAACGTCTGTTGACAGTCACTGGTGGGTAACTGTCAGTATTTGGATTACCACAAACTGGCAATTTTGCACCTGGATTACATCTCTCTGCTTGCTACAAAGGAGATATAAGCCGTTGAATTTCAACCTTTATCCATTCTCCATCTGCTGCTCCTCCAGTTCACTCGCTTTGCGCATCAGGTCGGAGGCAAAGAGAAAGTCCTGAAGGGCGGAGTTTCCGGAAGAAATCACTCGATGTTTCGTGCCTTCCCATTCCTTAACACCTTCTTTGATGAAAATGATGCTTTCACCGATATTCATCACCGAATTCATATCGTGTGTATTGATGATCGTCGTGATATTGTATTCGTGCGTAATCCCGTGAATCAGTTCGTCGATGACAAGCGCTGTTTTCGGATCAAGGCCTGAGTTCGGTTCATCACAGAGTAAATACTTGGGACCTAAAGCGATAGCGCGTGCGATAGCAGCACGTTTCATCATTCCTCCGCTGATTTCGGAAGGATATAAATCTTGTGCGCCATCCAAATTGACCCGCTCCAAACAAAATTGCGCACGTGCCAACCGTTCTTTGGCAGTATCGTTCGAAAACATATTCAGGGGAAACATCACATTTTCCAACACCGTCATACTGTCGAACAGCGCCGAGCCTTGAAACAGCACCCCCATCTCCCGTCGCAGGTTATTCACTTCATTCTTCCCCATTTTCAGGATATTACGTCCGTCGTATAAGACTTCGCCCGAATCAGGTTTAATCAGGCTGATGATACATTTCAGCATAACCGTTTTTCCGGAACCGCTTCGTCCAATGATCAGATTCGTTTGGCCTTCCGCAAAAAAAGCATTCATGTCATGCAACACGGTTCGGCCATCGAACGATTTTGTTAAATTCTTGACTTCAATCATCTTACATCAACATTAGATGCGTCATGACCACGTCGGACATCAGGATCATCACGCTGCTGGTTACAACAGCATTCGTACTTGCTTTGCCGACTTCCAGCGATCCGCCCTTGACACTGTATCCAAAATAGGATGCAATGGATGAAATCAAAAAAGCATAGAATACAGATTTGATGACTGAATAGGTGATATAGAACGAGTTAAAATAATATTGCAGCCCAAATTCGAAAGAAGCAGGCGTCATTCCGGGTGCTACATGACTGGCAAAAATGCCTCCCATGATTCCTGTCGTCATACTGTAAAACACCAGCACCGGGATGAACAGCATCAAACCGACCACTTTGGGCATAATCAGGAAATTGGCTGAATTGACTCCCATAATTTCCATGGCGTCAATCTGTTCGGTCACACGCATGGTGCCGATTTCAGACACAATATTGCTTCCAACTTTTCCGGCCAGAATCAGACACATGATAGACGACGAAAACTCGAGTAAAATAATCTCACGCGAGGCATAACCGATAGTAAATCTGGGAATTAATGGCGAAGTGAAATTGAGAGAGATTTGCAGCGCGATAACCGTCCCAATAAAGACGGAGATAATCACGACAATCCATACAGAATCGACGCCCAGTTTATAGATTTCCCTAATCAATTGCTTGAAAAACATACTCCACCGTGTCGGGATGGTAAGCGCCTTCCCCATCAGCAACACATATTCTCCTAATTGATGCAATGCTTTATCCATCAATGCTGTTTTCTGTTAAAAGATTGACATTCACTAATTTTCCTGTCATATTAACTGTTTATCAATAGATGCTTGAACAAATATAAAATGACAAGACTGATTGCCGGTAACCGGCGTAACGGGGGTTTAGAGTTACGCCGGATTGCTTTATTCCGTTCACAATGAAGATGCTGTCCGATCTAACATTGCCCAAAACAAAGCAATCCGGCAATAAATCCCCAATTTTCTTTCAGCACATCATGCCTTTGCTGTAACCAGCGACTTGCTGCTTGCTTTTTTAATTTTCCTGCTCTGGATTTCGTAGGCAACCGGCGCTGCAACATATAAGGTCGAATACGTACCGAAAATAATGCCCAGCGCAACAGCAAAAGTAAAGCTGCGGATAGTTGGGCTACCCAGTGCGAAAATACATATTACAACCAGCAACGTGGAAACTGATGTATTAAATGTTCGAGACAAAGTCGAATTTAACGCATCATTAATCACTTGATAACGATCACGTTTGGGGTATGTCCGAATTGTTTCCCGGATACGGTCCAACACAACGACCGTGTCATTAATCGAGTACCCGATCACCGTCAGAATTGCCGCTATAAATGTCTGGTCGACCTCCATGGAAAATGGAAGCACTTTCCAGAATAAAGTATAAAATGCAATGATACAAAGCGTAGTCATCAACACAGAGGCAAAAACACCCACCGAGAATGCCATATCCCTGAATCGCAGCAAAATATAAAACGCCATGATGAACATGGAGAAAATCACCGCATAGATAGCTGCCGTTTTGATATCTTCCGACATGCTTGGGCTTACTTTTTGAGAGCTTTTGATAAAATTACCCGGTTCTGAGAATTGGGTTAAGGTAGTCCCTTCCGGAAGGAATTTCTGCAAGCCTTCAAATAATTTTTGTTCAATCTCTTTGCCTACTTCCGGCGCATTATCTTCAATTCTAAAGTTTGTAGAGATACGCACCTGATTCTGAGAACCGATTGTGATCACGCTCACCTTTCCATCTAAATGAGGATCCAGCGCATCACGCACTTCGTCAGTTCGCACATCCTGAGCAAAACGAACAATATAATTACGTCCTCCGGTAAAGTCGATCCCGTTATTAAGCCCGATTGTCATCATCGAAATAGTTCCTATAACGATGATTACTGAAGGGATCAAGTAGCCTGTCCGGCGATGTCCCAGAAAATTAATCGCAGGATTCAAAAGGAAATTTTTCGTCAACTTCGTCGTAAAAGGAAGACTTTTGATGATGTCCTTTGCAATTAAAGCTTCATATACGATACGGGTTAAGAATATGGCAGTCAAAAATGAAGCCATTACACCGATAATCAATGTCGTGGCAAAACCTTGAATGGGACCTTTACCGAATATAAACAGAATGGCTCCTGTCAGGATTGAAGCCACATTGGAGTCAAAAATTGCAGGGAAAGCATTTTTATATCCATCTGCAATGGCTTTGGAAAGCGCTTTTCCACTTCGCAATTCCTCTCTGGCTCTTTCATAGATCAACACATTGGCGTCGACAGCCATCGCAAGCGCTAACACAATTCCTGCAATACCGGGCAACGTCAAAACAGCCTGGAATGAGGCTAAAACACCCATTATAAAGAATATATTCAGCAATAAAGCGCCATTTGCAATCATACCCGGAATTATTCCGTAAACAACACACATGTAAGTCATTAAAATAATAATGGCAATGACGAATGAAATCATTCCCGCCCTGATAGCTTCCTGTCCCAGCGACGGGCCAACAATATCTTCCTGTGCAATGTATACAGATGCAGCCATCTTGCCGGATTTCAATACATTGGCCAAGTCTTTGGCTTCCTCGGGCGAGAAGTGTCCCGTGATTTGCGAACGGCCGCCGGTGATTTCCTGATTTACCCTCGGCGCCGAATATACTAAACTGTCAAGCACTATAGCAATGCTATTATCGATGTTTTCCTTTGTCAGCCGCGCCCATTCTTTGGAGCCTTCCGCATTCATGGTCATGGAAACTTGCTGTTCGGAACGTCCCAGTTGCTGCGAGAAGTCAGCCGAAGCATTGGTAACCACATTACCGCTTAATGCCGGGCTGCCATCGCGGTTCGAGACACGAATGGCATACAGTTCGTAGAAGTTTTCTGCCGGGAAGTCTCTCGATTTAAAGGCCCATTTGAACGTAAGGTTTCTCGGTAGCACTGCTTTTACCTGCGGCATGTTCAAGTATTCCATGACTGTAGCCATGTCGTTTCTGTGTGCAAATCCGACAATCGCGCCGGGAATCAGTCGCGTTCCTGTCTGGTCGGTATTCAGATGCAGCTTGGCAAACAGTGGATGTGACTTTGCATATTCAGCCTGTGTCATCGTCGCTTTTTGAGCGGTTGTATCCTGTTCGCCTAACTGAGCCAATAATGAGTCAACGTCGGACGATACGCTATCCTTTTTGGCTGTTGCTGTAACCGTTTTCGCCACAGCAGCAGAATCGTGAGACGCATTTCCGGAGACGGTTTCGTCGGCTTGCAATAGCTTTGCCAGCACCTCGTCAGCGCTGACAAGTTGCTGATAAACAGCAGTCAAATCATACGTTTCCCAAAATTCGAGGTTGGCGCTCCCCTGTAATAATTTACGTACGCGTTCAGGTTCTTTGACGCCCGGCAACTCAATCAATATCCGGCCTGTCGTTTCCAACCGCTGTATATTGGGCGAAACAACGCCAAAACGGTCGATACGCGTACGCAATACATTGAATGAATTATCAATCGCGCTTTTCAATTCTGCCCTGATTACAGAGATTACCTGAGCATCAGTGCTTTGAGGAGTGATTTTATCTTTTTGTTCAAACGTGCTGAATACGGCCGACAGCCGGATGCCCGGGTCTAATTTCTTGTATTCTTCAACAAATAAATCGATAAAATCTTTTTGGCTGGTTGCCTGACGGGCATAAGCCAAATCCAACGCTTTGTTGAAATTCGGATCCTGATTGTTATTCGCCATTGACCGTACTACATCGCGTACGTTCAATTCAAGAATGACATTCATTCCTCCTTTCAGGTCAAGCCCCAAGGTCACTTCCATTTCTCGACATTCCTTTAGCGTATAGCCTAACCATACTTTTTTAGTCGCCAATGAGTCTAAATAAAAACTCTCCTTTACAGGGTCTCCGGCTGCATATTTTACTGCTTTGCTGTTGTAATAGTTTGTCACAAACGAGAATGACAAGTAGAACAGGCAAACAAGCACTAACAATATCGAAAAGACCCTGACAAATCCTTTGTTTTGCATTTGATGTTACAATGTTTATGTTATTACTTTCTTAAAATTCAAATTTCAGGGTGCAAATATAGACTTTTTTTCATTGCCAACGCGGAAAAAACCGATTTATTTACAAAAAATGAACGACTCCGCTTCTTTTTCCCCCCGATGAATGATGAATAACGACTTAAAAAAGAAAAGGTTGTCTCACGACAACCTAAACTCCATTTGTTAACCTTAAATCTAATACCATGAAAAACACGATGCAAAGATAGTGATTTTTTTTATACCCCGAATACAATCTCCAAAAAAAATCACATTTTTAAGTTTATTTAACTCTTTTATCAACACCCCATAAGAGTTTATCGCGTAATGTCTGATAAAATGTATGGTCAAGACGATGAATGACATACGTCTTAAAATCTGCTTTGACAACTGTCAATTGCGTGTCTGTAGGCAATACCTCCGACCTGCCGTCTAATGCCACCAAAAAAGTTGGCGTACGGCTTTCGACACGAAGCGTTATCCGGTGCGTGCCGGGAATGACAAGCGGACGGACATTCAAGCTGTGCGGCGCCACAGGACTCAACACGATATTATCGCTTTCAGGCAGGATAATCGGGCCGTTCAAACTCATGGAATAAGCCGTCGAACCTGTTGGCGTAGCGATGATTAAGCCATCAGACTGATAGGACGTCAGGTACTGGTCGTCCAGAAAAGTATGGATGGTAATCATCGCCGATGTATCGCGTCGCAAGATTGCTACCTCGTTCAGCGCATATTGATAACCCTGAAAAAGAGGCGCCGGCACATGCAGTTCGAGCATCATGCGCTCCTCCGTACGGAAACGATGTTCAAACAGTTCGTCCAGCGTCTCCTCCAACTGCTCGCTGCCGATATCTGCCAAAAACCCCAGTCGACCGGTATTGATGCCCAGGATGGGGATTGCATGTTGATTGATTTGCACGACCGTCCGAAGAAAAGTTCCATCGCCACCTACGCTCAAAGCGATATCGAGTTCGCTCATATTTCCATCGAGCACGACGACATTAGCGGGTGTATATTTCGTCACTTCCGTCAGGAACGTATAAAAATCGCGCTGAACAAAAATCTCTGCTCCCCGCTCAGACAGTTTGTTGAACAAACGCTGGATTAATGGCAGTTTGTCTTCCTGATAATCTCTTCCGAACACGCCAATTTTCATTATTCTTTCCATATTTTCTTGTTTCTACAGTCATAAAAAAAATTAAAAACAGCCCTTTTAGCCTTGTTATTGCCTTTATAACTATCATTTTTCTCTTTTCTTTGATATATTCTTGAAAAAAACATTACATTTGCATCTGTATTTGCGGACAAATGTACTAACAAAACAGGACTTTACATGATAAAATTAAGTGTAAATATCAATAAAGTTGCGACGATACGAAATGCACGCGGTGGAAATATGCCCGATGTATTGAAAGTAGCTCAAGATTGTGAGGCCTTTGGAGCACAAGGGATCACCGTGCACCCCCGTCCCGACGAACGACATATCCGGTATAGCGATGTGTATGCACTCAAACCGCTCATTCGCACCGAACTCAACATTGAAGGTTATCCCTCTCAACAGTTTATCGACCTGGTACTGAAGGTGAAACCGTCGCAAGTGACGCTTGTGCCCGATACGCCCGATGCAATCACCTCGAATGCCGGATGGAACGTTGGCCGGCACATGGATTTGTTAAAGGAACTGGTCGAAACCTTTAAATCCAAACAAATTCGCACCTCTATCTTTGTGGGCACAGAGACAGCAAACATCCGGCTGGCCGCCGAAACAGGCACCGACCGGATCGAACTCTATACCGAACCCTATGCCGCCGCTTTCGCAAAAGACAACGAAGCTGCGGCGGCTCCTTTTGTCGCGGCAGCAACTTTCGCTAAACAGTTGGGACTGGGCGTCAATGCAGGCCATGACCTCTCGTTAGAAAATCTCGGTTTCTTTGCTTCGCGGATACCCTGGCTCAAGGAAGTTTCTATCGGTCATGCGCTGATCTGCGACGCATTGTATTACGGATTGGAAAAAACAATCAGCCTCTACAAACAATGCTTGATTAGCTAATAGATGGATTCATTGTTCATGACATTGTTCAATACAGGCGATATAAATATAATGTATAATCAAATATTAATAATAGCGAATATTGTATGAATTTTTTATCTGTATTACTGCAAGTTGCAAATCCGCCGGCAGAGAATATAATCGAACTCACCCCGCAAACCATCTCTACCGAAGCCCAGATGAATATCATTGACCTTGCCATCAAGGGAGGCTGGATTATGATCGTGCTGCTCGTCCTGTCGCTGGTGGCCATGTTTGTTTTTATTGAACGTCTGATGGTTATCCGTCGAGCAGGCAAAAAAGACGAATCGTTTATGAGCCGAATCAAAGACTATATTTACGAAGGAAAAGTAGAGTCGGCCTTAAATCTTTGTCAGTCAACTAATTCTCCGACTGCTCGCATGATTGAAAAAGGAATCAGCCGGCTGGGTCGACCTGTTAGCGATGTGCTGGCGACCATCGAGAATGCAGGAAATATCGAAGTGGCTAAACTTGAAAAAGGCTTTCCCATCATTGCATCGACGGCAGGAGGCGCTCCCATGCTCGGCTTTTTGGGAACCGTGACAGGGATGGTTCGCGCATTTTTCAATATGGCCAATGCCGGTACAAATGTGGATATTGCATTGCTTTCCGGCGGGATATATGAAGCCTTAGTCACTACCGTAGGGGGATTAGTCGTGGGGATCATTGCCATGTTCGCTTACAACTACCTGGTTGCGAAGGTCGACAATGTTGTCAATCATTTAGAGTTCAACACAATGGAATTTATGGATTTATTGAATGAACCTTCAAAATAAAAACGTATGGCGCTGAAACGCAGAACAAAATTGAACGAAACATTCAGTATGGCGTCAATGACAGATACCATCTTTTTGTTATTGATTTTTTTCCTCATATCGTCGACTGTTATAGTCCCCAACGCCATCAAGGTAACATTGCCGGAAGCGCAAAAACAGACTGTAACACAACCATATACGAGGGTAACAATTGACGCGGGACTGAATTATTATGTAGCCTCCGGCACACAACGCGAACAGCCGGTGACATTTGCCGAAATAGAACCTTTCCTGCAAAAGCAACAGGCGAAAGTGCCTGAAATGTGGGTCTCTATTTTTGCCGACGAATCAATCCCCTACAAAGAAGTTGTCCGTGTAATGGAAATTGCGAATAGAAATAAAATAAAAATGACGCTTGCTACAAGAGTCTCAAAATAAAACAAATGGAATTTAATAATAACAAACTCATCGCACTTATCGGAACGATTGTCTTTCACGCAGCAGTCTTTCTGTTACTGTTCTTCACGTTCATCGCTACTACTGTACCTGAAGAAGATACAGGAGTGTTGGTGAATTTCGGGTATGTGGAACTTTCTGCCGGATTTGACGAACCTAAAGGCAATCAGGCTGTTGCAATACAATCTGCCTCCTCAGCCGGCGCTACTGCCAACCCTGAATCAAAAATACTCACACAGGATATTGAAGAATCCGTAGCAATTCCCAACCCGTCCAAAACTGACAACGAACGCCGCCTGCGCGAAGAAGCAGCGCGTATCGAAAGTGAAAAGCTGGCCGCCGAACAGCGCAAGCAACAGGAAGCGCAACGCCAACTCGAACAGGATATCGCCAAACGGGTAGCAGGCGCGATGGGCATCGGAGATGCAAACACCGAAAATCAGGGGAGCGGCACCATCCCCGCCGGCAACGAAGGCAGTCCCTTCGGCAATTCCAATACAGGCCCAAATACAGGCGTAGGAGGATTTGGAGGCTCGTTTAACCTGACCGGACGGGTCATCAGAGGCGGTGGCCTGGCTCAACCGGCCGGTTCGTTTGATGAATCGGGAAAAATTGTCCTCGATATCGTCGTTGACCGGAATGGAAATGTCATTCAGGCAGATATAGCCAGGGGAACTGATATCAACAGCCTCTCCATGCGCTCGAATGCCATCGATGCAGCTAAACGCACAAAGTTCAGCAGTATAGCAGGTACAAATAATCAAAACGGAACAATCACTTATCGATATTTAATCAAATAATTTTTTGTTTCCTCTTACGCTCAAGTATAAATGAAAATTTGTCTCTTAATTTTTAATTCTTAATTGATTTCTCGCATGAAAGCCTATTTATTTTTAGCTACCGGCTTCGAAGAAACCGAAGCAATTGCCCCGATTGATATCCTGCGCCGTGGTGGAGTTGATGTTACAACTGTTTCAATCACAGGCGAACTGATGGTCATGGGCGCCCATCAAATTCCGGTGATAGCCGACCGGCTCTTTGACGAAACCGACTTTGCTGATGGAGATGCTTTTATCCTGCCGGGAGGTGGAGCGGGCAGTTTTATGTTGAACGATCATCCCGCGCTCAAACAGTTACTTGTCGAGAAACATGCGCAAAACAAATGGTTAGCCGCCATCTGTGCTGCGCCATTGGTTTTGGGCGGGTTAGGTTTATTAAAAGGTAAACAAGCCGTCTGCTACCCCGGCATGGAATCTTATCTGACAGGCGCCACGCTGACAGATGCACCTGTTGTCATCGACGGCAACATCATCACCGGCAAAGGCCCCGGCCTTGCGCTCGACTTCGGCCTGACCCTGCTCGCCATATTGCAAGGCGAAGACGCAGCCAATAAGGTGGCAGGAGATATGCTTCTGTCTAATAACTGAATAATTGATTAACTGAGACTTATGCTTTGTTAAGCGGAATTTGCAATTCCGCTTTTTTATATCGAATTGAAAATTTATAGACGTTGTTCGTGATTTTGGAGGTACAAAAATTAACGAATTTGGTGATGGAAAGTTATGGTGGGAAATTTTCCCAAAAATGAAATTCTTTTTTATTGAAGAAAATGAACTGAAGTTGTATTATGGTGAAAATAATGATTATACTTTTTAAACAGCAGAAATCATGAAATTATTTTTAAATTTTTTAATCATTACATTGTTTTTTTGCTCGTGCAGTAAAGATAAAGATGAAAGTGGAACTAACTTTGTTCCTCTACCGCCTTTTAGTATTGCAATTGTTGACTCTGCGCTGAATGACCGTTTTAATCCGGAATCGCCGAGTTACTTTGGCGAAGAATATATCAAACAGATAGATGTTCTCTCGCCTAATGTGAATACGAACGAACTTGTTTCTTTAGGTAAAATGGATTATTTGCGAACCTGGCTGGAAACAGATACCTATTGTCCTCCTGAATTGTTAGACAAGATCGTAGGGCTGGTTGCTCCTACCGGCTATCTTTTTTCTTCAGATTATTATTCCATCCCTCTCTTCACCCCGGGATGTCTGGTTGAAGATGGTCAATGTTATGGATATTTATACTTACGTTATCCTGACGGAAACGAAGATGAATTTAAGTTCGATATCAGGACGGTTGAAGGCGGCGGCAATAATCTGTATCTCTTCAAAATCTGGGTAAACAGCGAACTGGCTTATGAAATGGGTTCAAGTAAAATGGATGGTTGCTATGATTATCGCTATTTTAATCCAAAGTATTATCCCTTTACGGTGCCTGATTATGACAAAAACGGTGTATTTCTTAGTATGCTCCCGAAAGAAGCCAAACTCCTCTTCATCACAAAATAATCTTCAAAGATTTGATTGATCCAACGAAAAAGTTTATTTTTTCCACAAAAAAAATAAACTTTTTTTGCCCTGTTTAACAAAATGACGTATATTTGTCAGATTTATGATACATTGCTTCAAGCAAGAAAAATTAATTATATGGTATGAAGACAAATAGACGAACATTTTTGAAGTCCTTAGGGGGTGTGGCGCTCTTTACGATGGTGCCGCGACACGTGCTGGGACAGGGATTTATCGCACCAAGCGATCAATTGACAAAAGGGATCATCGGTACGGGAGGCATGGGACGCGGACATGTGAATTATGCCGGGACACGCCTTGTGGCCGTATGCGATGTGGACAGTAAACATTTGGAACTTGGGAAGGCGCTTGTGACAGACAAGATTGCAGCCTATCACGATTTTCGGGATTTGATTTTAGACCCGAATGTGGACATCGTACATATTGCGACGCCACCGCACTGGCACGCCATCATGTCTATCGAAGCAGCCAGGGCAGGCAAGGACATCTGGTGCGAAAAGCCGATGACACGTACAATCGGCGAAGGAAAACGTGTGGTGGAAGCCATGAAACAGTATGGACGTATGTTCAGACTGAATACATGGTTCCGTTTTGAAGATGTGTTCTATGGAATGAACACAACGGTGAAGCCGATCAAGAAATTAGTGCAAAGCGGCATGTTGGGCTGGCCACTGAAAGTAGTCATCAGCAAGCATACAGGCTTCGACTGGAAATTCTATTGGGTAGGCAAGGAATATCTTGAACCTGAACCTGTTCCGGCCGAGTTAGATTATGATTTCTGGTTAGGTCCGGCACCTTACAAGCCGTATAACATCCATCGCACACATCAGACATTCCGCGGATACTGGGATTATGACGGTGGAGGACTGGGAGATATGGGACAACATTATATCGACCCTGTACAATACTTTTTGGGAAAAGACGAGACCAGCCCTGTCAAAGTCGAAGTAGACGCACCTCAGCAACATCCTGATGCTGTAGGTACCTGGCGCTCTATTACTTATACGTATGATGACGGTTGTCAAATCATTCTTTGGGGTGAAGATTTTGGCGACCCGAATACGCCCTATATTTCAGGTCCCAAAGGCAATGTCTATAAAAATTTTGTATGCGACATCCCGGGATGGGAAAAGAAATTAGCTGATTTCCCTGAACCTGATAAACAAGTCACTGATTTTATTGAATGTGTAAAGACGCGCCAACCATTTGCATTAAACGAACGGTATGGCTTCCGTTCGGCCACCATTGTCAATATGGGCGCAGCAGCGCTTCGGCTCAACAGGACACTTCATTTTGATCCTGTGAAACTCGAATTTATCAACGACGAAGCAGCCAACCGGCTGATTGATCAACCGACACGTGCGCCGTGGACGATTTGAGGTTCAAAGTTTATAAGATTTAAATTTAAAAAAGAATGAAGATGAGAAAATTAATTATATCAATCAGTTGCGCATTATTATTCAGTGTGAATCTGCTGATGGCGCAAATGCCGGCCAATCGAACGCCACAAACGATTATTGCCGATGCGCTGGCACAATTGCCGGCACAAAATAAAGACACTTACGAGGCATTTATCAAAGACCTGTGTTCCACCGGCGAAGAAGGCGTCCTGACGCTTGTCAAGATGATGAATCCGCCCGGTAAAGGCAGTAATGCCAAAGTAGATTATGCACTGAGCGGCATGAGCAATTATGCGACAGGTGAAGGTCAATCCGCCCTTCGCAAGACAATGGAAAGCGCTTATCTCAAAGCGCTGGATCAAACGGATAACCGTGAGACAAAGGCATTTATCATTCGTCAACTTCGGATTGTAGGACAGGATGCAAGTGTGGATGCTTTAGCGCGTTACCTGAACCAGGAAGATTTGTGCAGTCCTGCAGCCACTGCCCTGGCAACCATCGGGACAGCAAAAGCCGGACAGGCATTGCAAAGTTCGCTCCTTCGCCGAATGGGAACCGCCAAAACCCAACAGAGCGCAATTTTGGCAATAGGTGAGGCGCAATTGCCCGTAGCCGAAGATTTGCTGACAGGAATGGTTGGCACGGGAGATGAAGATTTACAGAAGGTTGTATTGTATGCGCTGAGCCGTACAGGCACAAAAACAGCATTGCCGGCTTTGGCTGCTGCTGCCGAGAAAGCCGGATTCACAATGGAAAAGACAGGGGCGAACGATGCATATATTCATTTGATAGACAGATTAATTTCACAAGGCGAGGTGACCGTAGCCGAGAAAGCAGCCGCCGACCTGTTAAAGAAATCAACGAAAGCAGGAAAAACAGGCACACGAATTGCTGCGCTTCGCTTGTTGATGGCTGCACAAGGCAATAAATCAACCAAGACATTCACGACAGCGCTGCAAGACGCCAACATTGAATACAGGAATGCCGCTTTGGAAGAAGTTTCCAAAACAGCCGACAAAGCGCTGTATGTCAACCTGATCAAATCACTGCGCAAAGCAAAACCCGAAGTTAAAGTCGATATCCTCAACTGGCTGGGTCGTCAAGCGCAAAATCCCGATAAACAGGCGCTCCTGAGCAGCCTGGAAACCGGCGTTGAAATATCAGCCGTACAATTGATTATAAATGAGGCGAAAAGCTCAAATTTCAACGTCAAACAGGCAGCCGCCCTTGCATTGACCAGGATTGGCAATACGCAAGTCATTCCGCTGATTGCTTCCTTCCTTTCCAGCAGTGATACCCAAGTAGTTAATTTGGCCAAAAATACATTATCCTCCTTTAAAGGAGATATTTCACCGGCTATAGCAGGAGCGATTCCATCGGCCTCTACACAAGGCAAGGTAGCTGCTTCCGAACTATTGGCGTTGCGGAAGGCTTCCGGACATTTAGTGAATGTGCTGGAAATGGCAAAATCCACCTCCCCTGAAGTGAAAGCCGCTGCCTATAACGCACTTAAAGACGTGGTTGGCGAAAAAGACCTGACCAATATGTGCGGCATGTTGGAAACGGCTGACAAACCCGAGATCGCGCCATTGCAACAAGCCGTCATTGCCGCCCTGTCATCGCAAACTCCTGCTCAACAGGTAGAAACCCTGACACGCAGGATGATTCAGGCAGGCGACAGTAAAAAACACCTGTATTACCTTCCGCTGGCGTCGACCGGCGAAAGTAAAGCATTGGAAATGATTGTCGACGGATTGAAGAAAGGACAGGGACAGGCCAAAGATGCTGCTTTTGAGGCATTATTAACATGGAAAGGCTTCGAAGCAGCAAACGAACTGTATGCCGTTTGCAAAGACCCGTCAGCTTCAGTTTATTTCGACCGTGCACTGACAGCCTATGTCAGGATGGTTTCCGTGCCAACGCTGACAGCCGAAAACCGGATGATATACCTGCGGAAAGCCATGGAAGTAGCCAAGACCAATGAACAGAAAAACATCATACTCAATCAGATAGGACGTACAGGCACGTTCAACGCTTTGATGTTTGCCGGTGATTATCTCAATCAGGACGCATTGAAAGAAAGAGCAGCGACGGCAGTGATGAATATTGCGCTCGCTCATCCGGAGTATACCGGCGAAAATGTGATCGCATTACTCAACAAAGCTGCTGCCGCATTGAATAATCCGGATGCTGATTATCAGCGCCAGTCTATTCGCAAACATATTTCCGAAATGCCTAATATCAAAGGCTTTGTACAGATTTTCAACGGTAAAGACCTGACCGGATGGAAAGGGCTGGTAGAAAATCCGATCAAACGCGCCCAAATGAAACCGGCCGATTTGGCGAAAGCACAGGAAAAAGCCGATTCGCTCATGCGAAGAGACTGGAAAGTTGAAAATGGATTGCTGGTTTTTGATGGACCGGGATATGATAATATCTGTACTGTCAAGCAATATGGTGATTTTGAGATGTATGTAGACTGGAAACTGGCTGCCGGCCGCGAACCTGACGCCGGAATTTACCTGCGTGGCACCCCCCAAGTGCAAATTTGGGATACGGCACGCGTGAAAGCAGGCGCACAGGTAGGCTCCGGAGGGCTGTATAACAATAAAGTATATCCCAGCAAACCGTTAACGGTGGCAGACAATAAATTAGAAGAGTGGAATACATTCTATATCAAGATGATAGGAGATCGGGTGACAGTGAAATTAAATGGCGTGCTCGTGGTCGACAATGTCATACTTGAAAATTACTGGGATCGCAACCTGCCGATTCCGCCTATCGAACAGCTTGAACTTCAGGCACATGGCAGCAAAGTCTATTACCGGAATATTTATGTGAAAGAATTGGAGCGTCCCGAACCTTTCAAACTTTCGGCCGAAGAGCAAAAAGAGGGCTTTAAGGTGTTATTCGATGGCACCAATATGTTTGAATGGACGGGCAACTTAGTGGATTATTCCATCGCAGACGGTTGCATCGTCCTGACGCCCAGCAAAGGTTCCGGAGGAAATCTTTATTCAAAACAGGAATACGGTAACTTTGTGATCCGCTTTGAATTTCTTTTAACTCCCGCTGCCAATAATGGATTGGGCATTCGCACGCCCATGACCGGAGACGCCGCTTATGAGGGCATGGAAATCCAAATTCTTGATAATGAAGATCCTGTATACGCCAATTTAGCGAAATACCAGTATCATGGCTCCGTCTATGGCATCATTCCGGCGAAACGCGGGTTCCTCAAACCTGTCGGAGAATGGAATGTGCAGGAAGTGATTGCCAATGGCGACAATATCAAAGTCACTCTCAACGGAGAAGTGATCCTGAACGGAAATATTCGTGAAGCTGTTAAAAACGGCACGCCTGACAAACGGGAACATCCCGGCCTTTTCAATCAAAAAGGGCATATCGGTTTCCTTGGGCATGGCTCGCTCGTGAAGTTCAGAAATATCAGAATTAAAGAATTAAAATGATGAACAGGTCATATAGATAAAAAAATATGTATATTTGCAAAAATTTTAATAAACACGTTGATATGAAGAAAATAGCATTGTTAAGTATGGCTTTATGTCTGGTTCTGACATTCAGCACATCATGTAAGTCAAAACAGAGCGCCTATAAAACTGCTTATGAGCAAGCTAAGGCAAGAGAAATGGACCAACCGGCCGATAATCAAGCGGTTACTCCGGTATCAAAACCGGCAGTTTCCACCCAAACCGTTACTCCGGTGAACAAACCGGCCACAGCAAATGAAACAAGACAGGAGAAAATCACTCCGATTACCGGTGAAAATGCAGCGGGAATCCGGCTATACAGCGTAGTGATAGGCAGTTTTGTGAACAAGACAAATGCGTATGCCTTGAAAGAACGGATGGAAAAGGATGGCTATGCACCAATTTTAGCCGAGAACGAACAGGGCATGTTGCGCGTGATTGTGACAAGCTACGATAACCGTTCGGATGCTGAATTAAGTCGTGACGCCATTCGTTCCCGTTATTATCCTAACTTTCAGGATGCATGGCTGTTGCAACGTCGCTACTGAAGTCAGCGACTGAATAGGGGCTGTCTTGAAAGCCACGAATTACACGAATTTTCACGAATTAAAAATTTTTTTATTTCCTTATTCTATTGACTATCAGGATAAAACAATTAGTGTTAATTAGTGTAATTAGTGGCAAAAACACTTTTGAGACAGCATCTAAGTAATTGATTAATTGTAATTGAAAAAGGATGTTTCTTTGCAAAAAGGAGCATCCTTTTTCCCTAAAAAGAAGATAAAAGTCTCAACATCATGCTCATTAAAGAGAACTTTTCGTTGAAGGAGTTGAACACATTTCATCTGCCTGTAAAAGCTCGCCGGTTCGTGGAATATGCCGATGAGGATGAACTGAGAATCATCCTGAAGGATATGTATGATCGCGAACAGCCTGTGTTACATATCGGAGGCGGAAGTAATCTGCTGTTTCTAAATGATTTCAACGGGATGGTGTTACATTCGGCCATCAGAGACGTCACCATCGCAGAAGAAACCGGTAAAACCGTTCTGCTACGCATCGGAGCAGGCAGTATATGGGATGATGTAGTGGCTTTCGCGGCCGACAAAGGCTGGGGCGGAATCGAGAACCTGTCGCTCATTCCGGGTGAAACAGGCGCCGCTGCCATTCAAAACATTGGCGCTTACGGTGTTGAAATTAAAGATGTGGTTGAATCCGTTGAAGCGTATCATCAACCATCACTCGAAAGAAGGGTTTTCTCAAATGCTGCCTGCAAATATGACTATCGAAACAGTTTTTTTAAGTCAACATCAGAGCATTATATCATCACGCATGTAACCATCCGACTGCAAAAACACCCTGTTTATCACTTGGAATATGGCCCGCTGCAAAATGAGCTTGGATCATGCAAATCATTAACCCCCAATAAAATACGTGATGCCATTATCCGTCTCCGTCGCCAAAAGCTACCCGACCCAAATGAATTGGGCAATGCCGGCAGTTTCTTTATGAATCCCATCGTGTCGCAAGAACGATTTGAGCGGTTACTCAACGATTATCCAACCATCCCGCACTTCCCTGCAAACAACGGAAATGTCAAATTATCAGCCGGCTGGCTGATTGAACAGTGCGGTTTGAAAGGGAAACGCATGGGCGCCGTCGGCACATACGAACATCATGCATTAGTGATTGTCAACTATGGAGGCGCCACCGGTCGGGATATCGCCCAATTTGCAGCGCATATCCGTCAAACAGTTCATCAACAGTTTGGCATAGAATTAACACCCGAAGTGAAATATGTCTAATTATTTTTGTAATTTTGGAGCAGATTTAAATTAAACACTTATGAATACATCAACTCGTCGCCAATTTTTGACAACTGCCATGGCAGGCGGCATGGCAATGGCTAATTTTCCGCTTTTATCTTCCTGTACATCAGTGGATAAAACATTTTCGAAGCAAGAACTTGCCGCCCGCTTCGACAAACTCGACATCGTACTCAAGCAACCGGTCTTTAAAAAGGAGCTGTTTACCCAACCTGTTATTATCGAGACACTTGAACTCCTGCAGTACAATAACAGCTACTTGTGCCGCGTCCGTTCCACAGACGGGGCTGAAGGACTTTCTGTGGCTCATCCCGACATCACTTTTTTTGTCCCGATATTCCAGCGGAAACTTAGATCGTTTTTTATCAATCAGGATGCGAGGGAGTTAGACCTTATCCTGGAGATGATAATGCAATACAATCTGAACTACAGGCTGGAAGGGATGGCGCTGGGTCTGCCCTTGGCCACCATCGAGTTTGCGATCCTGGACATGATGGGTAAAATCGCCAATAAGCCTGTTGCACTGTTGATTGGCAACAATCTCAACCGAGAGATCGGCCTTTATATGGCGACAGAATTCAGAGAACTTCCACTGGAAGAGCACTTTGCACGTATCAAAGACGAAGTGGCGCGTTACGATGTTCATGCACTCAAGATCAAAGTTGGGTTTATGTGGGGCGGAAATCGCGATATCCATTACAAAGGCATCCCCGGTAAATCCGAAAAATTGATTGAACTGGTACGCGAACACTATGGCAAAGACATGGCGCTCTATGCCGACTCCAATGGCTATTACGATGTGGATGAGGCAATTAACATTGGTCGAATCTTGGAAAAATACAACTACAGGTATTTTGAAGAGCCTGTCAGGTTCAACCATTTTGAGGACATCAAACAAGTATCTGACATATTGACCATTCCGATTTCCAATGGCGAACAGGATCAAAGCTATTATAATTTCAGGTGGTTGCTGGCTCACGACGGCATCGACATCGTTCAGCCTGATACTTATTACTTTGGAGGGTTTATCCGTTCGATGAAAGTGGCGCTCATGGCACATGCTTTCGGCAAAACTTGTGTTCCGCACATGTCGGGCGGCGGACTGGGTTTTCTCTATAATGCGATCTTCGTTTCCGCTATTCCAAACGCCGACCCCCATCACGAATTTAAAAGCTTCGATACCAATGTGGTATATGAATGTCCGACTGCGCCTCCCCAAGTAGTAAACGGCAAAATGCAAGCCCCCACCGACTCCGGTATGGGCGTGAACATCGACCCTGAATTTGTAGCAAAGCATGTAGTGTTGTAATGATGATAAATTTGTTGATATACAGGGTTGAAAGCGCGAAGGTACGAATGTACGAACGCGCGAAGGGGTAAAACACGGGCAGAATTTTGTTGTTTGAAAAAAAAATCCTACTTTTGCATTATCATTTTATGGTAATCATTTAACGGTAATATGGCAACAGAAAATATAAATCCTTTTGTAATAGCCGGTTACGTGTCGTCTAAATATTTTTGTGACCGGGAAAAAGAACATGCCCAACTTGTTACGTGGCTGCAAAATGGCAACAATGTCACGCTGATCGCCTCGCGTCGTATGGGAAAGACCGGACTTATCAGCCATTGTTTTGAAAATAAAGCAATCAAACAGCAATTTCGCACGTTTTTCGTTGATATTTATGCAACAAAATCTTTGAATGATTTCATTTTTTTGTTGAGCAAAAATATTTTATCGCAATTGAAACCATTGGGAATGAAGGCAATTGAACATTTTTTAAGTGCTATCAAGTCCCTGCGCGCTGAAATTTCTATTGATGCTGCGGGAATCCCTTCTTTGAATCTTGGTGTACAGCCAACAATGCAAGCCGAACAATCGCTCGATGAAATTTTCCAATACCTGAATAAATCTGACAAACCCTGTTGCGTTGCCATTGACGAGTTTCAACAAATTGCCTCTTATCCGGAAAAAAATGCCGAAGCAATGTTGCGCACGTATGTTCAAAAAAGCCCGCTGACTCGATTTATTTTTGCCGGCAGTCAGCGTCATTTAATGGGTGAGATGTTTATATCGCCGGCACGCCCATTCTTTGCAAGCACTTCCATGCTCTATTTAGAAAGCATCAATCTGGACAAATACATTGAATTTGCGCAGATTCATTATAAAGCAGCCAGGAAAATTGTTGAACATCAAGTCATTGAAAACATCTATAACCTCTTTGATGGCGTAACATGGTATGTGCAGAAAGTCCTCAATGAGATTTATGCAACGCTCATGCCGGGTCAAACCTTTCGTCCCGATCATTTACCTGTGATTATTTCCCGTATCGTTGCATCCTACAAGTATTATTTTTCCGATTCATTGCACCGTTTGCCTGAAAAGCAGGGTAAACTATTGGTTGCCATTGCAAAAGAAGGCACAGTAAAAGCTCCCACTTCTTCAGATTTTGTCAAAAAATACAATCAAATCTCTGCAAGCTCCGTTCAATCGGCATTGTCAGGATTGTTAGAGAAAGATTTTGTCACCCGCGAACAAAACATGTATTCCGTATACGACAAATTTTTCGCCATCTGGCTTAAAGAAAATTTTTAATCATTGATTATGAATAATATAGCAATATTAATTACACACGGAACCGACACGCTGGCCTGGACGCATGCTTTTGTGAGGTATGCCATTAAGCACAATAAAATCAATATTGCCATGACCGGCAGTCAAAATCCGTTGCCTTCTTTGCCGAATTTCTCCGACGCCTATATCAATATCGCAAATAGCGTTCATTTTCTGACAAATATCGTTCCGCCCAATATCTTCACAGTGTTCAATTATGGCGCTCAAGCCTTTTCCGATTCGCTGTCAAAATATGACCGGTGGAACAACAACGCTTTTACGGGCGACAGGATTGCCAGCATGGAATGGGATGAAATCAAAGACGCAGATAACGCCATCAAAATCGCCGATCAACCGGTGATGATAGATAAACTCTACCTGATCACCACCGGCGGCACGATTGCAGCCGCGTTCAATGAAAAGCAAGCGCTGTCGCCCGCCCGGACGAATGTCATTTCCGAATTTATTCAACACCAGCTTCATAACGCAGTTCGCAACATAGAGGAGCGCGAAGCCTTAGTCGTCGATTCGTCCGACATGACGTTCGACAAAATGGAAACCATCGTAAACAAAGCGATGGAATGTGTGCGTGAACATGGGATCACGGAGACATTTGCAGATATCAACTTCGACAAGCAGGTACGTATCGTCTACACAGACCCGTTTAAAACCGTTTCCGATTATCAAAGAGAAATTGAAGGGGCTTCAGGCGTCGTGATTGCAGGCTATGGCGGCGGCAATATCAATATTGAAAAAGGTGGTGAAGGCTCACCTCTCGCATTGATTAAAGAACTGTGCAACAATAATATACCTGTTATTCTTTCCTCTCAGGTAGCCTTAGGCACTGCTGATTTTATTTACGAGAATGCGCGGATCGCCATCGAGTCGGGCGCCATTTCGGGCGTAGACCTGTCGTTGCCCGAAATTCAGGTTCGTTTAGCCTATCTGCTGGGGCATCAAGCGCACATCGAAGATTATTCCAAACGTGTGAAACTGCCTTATCTTAATCTCTTTGACCGCCTGTTTATCAGCGGAATGAAATTCAGAACCCGCAAAAGCAAAGCCATGTACATCTCGCTCAAAGGCTTCGACCCCTGCAAAGAAGACCTCCTCATCAACCGAACCATGGAGGAAAGCCTTGTGTTAAGTGAACAATGAATAATGAATAATGAACAATTCTAATATGCTGTATACAAAATTATGCAACAAATATACAAACATCTTTTTAATCGACAACAATAATGACAATAATTTTTCAAAAATAAAGGGGCATTGTAAAAAAATATTTTTATCATGCACGCCTGAAATTCTCCAAAATTTTATCTATCTTTGTCAAAACATTTCAAAGGGAAAAAAGGTAAACAGTTAGCAATGGTATGATATGATTGTTATTCGTAATATAGAGAGTTTCAAGTTATTGACAAAATTACAATTGCTGAGGATATGGAGAGAAACCCTGGCAAATTCCGTTTTTGAGTGGCTGTTAGCAATGGTAATGATGGTGTTTCTAACTGTGATGGGCGGCGCTATTGCCGGACAGATTAGTGGAATAAAAACGCCCGAAATACTGCTTATCCTAATTATTGTTATCTGCATGGATTTTTGCATGAAGATAATGTTGAAAAAACATACTTTTGTTCAAATACGTCCCTATTTAACAATGCCGGTCAAGAAAAAGTCAATTTTTACGTGGTTAGTTGTGCGCGAACTGTTTGCATTTCATAACTTGCTTGTGTTGGGTTTCGTTACTCCGCTGCTGTTGACGGGAAATTTTGGATGGACTTCATTGCAAATATGGGTTGTTTTGTTGACATTATATGTCTTTAGCATAACTAATAGCCTGATTATAAATTTAATACGAATGAGTAGAAAAGTGATGATGGCGTTCCTGTTTGTGCTTCTTCTGTACGGTATCGCTCTTTTCGTGTCCTACTTCTTTGCAACGTGGAAAAATAATCTGTATGATTCCGTATCACTGCCTGCCCTGTATGCAATTTTTGCTGTTTCGTGCAGCATTTGTGTGGCGCTGGGTGTTGCCAATGTTTCGCAGATGAAGCAGTCCGTCTATCACATGGAACAGGGGGGAAACAAATCCGCAATTCCCGCCCTCCTGCCCAATCTTAAAATTTTTAACATAATGACAATAAATATATTGCAGATGATTCGCTGCAAAAGACTTTTAGGTATGATGCTAACAAGTATAATGATGGTAGCTTACGGGTTGTTAATGTTTCTGAAAGACAGTTCTTCTTTCCTCTTTTTCGAACAACAGTTTGGGCTTTTGATGTATTTCATGTCAGCAGGCAATATTTGTGGCGTGCAGTTTGTCCTTGCTTACGAGTCGACCTATTTTGATGGATTATATACTCGCCCCATTCCTCTCTATCAGATTGTTACGTCGCGCTACCGGCTGAGTGTCGCCATGACAGCAATACTGTTTTTGATTCTGCTGCCGGTTTGCATGTTCCGCCATATTCCTTTGTACGTTCCTGCAGCAGGATTTTTATTTGTTGCCGGGCCGGTTTTTGCAATGCTGTTTCCATCCTTGCTCTTTGCGGAGTCGCGATTTGAATTGTTTGACAGTGCATGGCGCAATTCGCATGGAATCACATTCATGCAAAACGTGATCAGTTTCGCTGTATTAATTGTGTCGATAGTTTTGCTTACAATCTGTTTTAATTTTTTACATCCCACTGAAACATATATAGTTATGATAACAGTTGGCATTATGGTGATTTTAGTGCATCATTATTGGATTCACGGTTTATGCAAACTGTTTGAGAAAAGAAAGTATAAAAATATGGAGGGATTCAGAAAAACTAATTAAACTTTTAAACTTTAATCATAAATGAATAAGATTGAGATCGTTGAGTTGGTAAAAAAGTTTGGGAAGACTGTTGCTGTGGATATTCCGAGTCTGAATATCCGGCAGGGAGAACTTGTGGGGCTGGCCGGCAATAACGGAGCAGGTAAAACAACCTTATTGAGGCTATTACTGGATTTATTAAAGGCTGACAGGGGATATGCCACGATCAATGGAGTAGACGTCAGCCGCAGCGAGGATTGGAAGCAGACGACCGGTTCTTTTATTGATGCAGGATTTCTGATTGATTTCTTATTGCCTGAAGAGTTTTTCCGGTTTATTGGCGAAGTGTATCATCTCACTGCGGCTGAGGTTGACAGTCGATTAGCACAGTTTGAAAAGTTTATGAATGGAGAAATTCTGAATAAAAACAAATTCATACGCTATCATTCCACCGGCAACCGGCAAAAAATCGGTATCATTGGAGCCATGATAATACAGCCGGATATACTAATGCTCGACGAACCGTTCAACTTCCTTGATCCGTCATCGCAAATTGAGATTAAGCGGCTTATGCGACAACTCAATACGGAAAACAACACCACGATTCTCCTGTCGAGCCATAACCTGGCGCATCTTGCTGATTTCTCGACCCGTATCATTGTTCTGGAAAAAGGAACTATCGTCAAAGACCTGCCCAACACGAATACAGAAACAGTCATGAACGAACTTGAAAAATATTTCTTATATAGCTTATAGTTAATAGTTTATAGTTAATAGAAATATATGATGAAACGAAATCTTTTGTTTTTATCAATCGTCCTGCTCATTGTTTCATGCCAGCATCGGATGATGGATGGGCGAAACGATGCCTGGGTAAGGGTAAATCTGGTTGGCTATCTTCCACAGGATGTGAAAGTTGCTGTTTTTATCGCTGACAGGTTGAGCAATGGAAAAACGTTTCAGGTGAAAGATGCACAAACCAATCGTGTGATATTGAGGGGGAAAGGCGTCCCTGCCAATGCCGAACGATGGGGAATGAAACAGGCTTTGCGGCTGGATTTTTCAGCGTTGAAAACCGGCGGAAAATATTATATCGAATGTAATAACGCCCAATCGCCTGTTTTTGAGATAGGTGCAAATGTGTATGACGGTGCGGCCGATTTTATACTGAATTACATGCGTTCCCGTCAATGCGGTTTCAATCCTTATTTCGATACGATTTGCCACGACCATGACGGTTACATTGTGGATCATCCAACGCTGACCGGTCAAAAGATTGATGTGCGCGGCGGCTGGCACGACGCCTCCGACTACCTGCAATACCTGCCCACTTCGGCCAATGCTACTTTTCAAATGCTTTTTGCATGGCAACAAACGCCTGATCCCGCCATTTTCAAAGATGAATACGATGCAATGGGGCGCAAAGGCAGGAATGGCATCCCCGATATTTTCAAAGAGATCGACCCCGAACTGGCAAAAATCCTGCAATCGAAAACATCTCCTGCCTACCGTTATGCTTCATCCGATTTAGGTAACAACCAAACAGCCTGTACGGTTTCGCCTTATTTTTACGAAGAAGATAACTGGGTGGATGATATGGAATTAGCCGCTGCAACCCAATATATCCTGACCCAATCGGTAGAATGGCGGCAAAAAGCCGATGATTGGGGTCAACTCGAAGAAGTTACCCCCTGGATGGAGTTGGGACGCGCCCGCCATTACCAGTTTTATCCATTTGTCAATCTTGGGCATTATTATTTGGCGCAATCAGCCGATTCGACGATAAGCGCTAAATACAAGGGATTTATGAAAAAGGGATTGGAAGCGCTCAAAAAACGGGCGGATGAATACGATGATCCGTTCCTGAATGGCGTACCGTTTATCTGGTGCTCAAACAACTTGGTCACTGCGGCGCTCACACAGGCCATGCTTTATCACGATGTATCGGGCGACGATACGTTCCTCGAAATGGAAGCAGCGCTACGTGATTGGTTATTAGGATGTAATCCTTGGGGAACGTCCATGATTGTCGGTTATCCGCCGCATGGCGATTTTCCCTCCCGCGCCCATTGTTATCTTGTTGTAGGTTTGAATGATCAGCCTTATGGCGGGTTGGTGGACGGACCGATATACAAGTCTCTTTATGAATCGCTTAGAGGTATTTATTTGATGTATGACGACGAGTATACACCTTTCAATTCCGGAGCGGCCGTATACCACGATGACCCCGGCGATTATTCATCGAACGAGCCAACAATGGATGGAACGGCCAGCCTGAGCTATTTCCTTTCGACCATGCAGAAGCGGGGAAAAACTTACAAGTAAATTCATCCGCTTAGAATAGTAGTGTTACAAAAGCAACTTGCCAAACTACAAAAGGCAATCGCTGTACATTTATATTTAAGCATGATTATATACACGCTGAATGTTAATAATTATTAAAAATACAAAACGAAATGATAGGTTTTTGGTTGTCCAAGACTATAAATAGTATATAACAAATATAACGATAATTTATTACAAAATGGAGAAAAAAGAAATAATCGCTTTATTGATATTGAATAATTATTCCTTTAAGGAAGCAGATAAAGGAATAGATGTTAATATTAAAAAGTCTTGTCGTTTAACACTAATATTTCAAGATGATTTATTGGTTAAATGTGAAGAAAAAGTAAAACGAGGATGGACTTGGATTACATGTCGTTCGTTAATATTACAAAATATTATAGGACTTTTATTATGGGTATTAGTATCGATATGGATGTATAAATATGTATCTAATAAAATCTTTCCTATTACTATTGGAACATCATTAGGTTTTATAATTGAATTATTGAGTATTTTATTACAATTCAAAAAAGCAAAAAAAGTACTACAAATTACTTAGATATATAAACTAATATTTTTAAAATGATTCTTGTCAAGAAGAAGTTTTTCCCTCCTCATTAGAGAAGAGGTTAGTTTACAAGGAATACGGATTGGCTATGTTTTTCAATGGTTTTCCTCAAGGATTGAATACGTTAGTTGGCGAAGACGGTATCAATATCTCAGGCGGGCAACAGCAATTGGTTTCGCTTGCTCGGGTATTATACAGGAATCCGTCCATATTGTTATTAGACGAACCTACATCTTCGATGAATAGCCGTACTGAAGATTTTGTGATGAATCTGCTCGAAAAACGACGCCATCAATATGCAATTATATTGGTAACTCACAAGGAAAATTTGGTCAAATATGCCGACAGAGTATATTGTATGGAGCATGGGTTGTTAGTGCAGATATAAAAATGAGTCCTAAAATAAATTTTTAACTAAAAATATTTTTTTGTAATTTTTAGTTTTCTTAATTTTATTGCCAAAAATTGATTCTACTTTTATTTAAAACAGAACAGCTATGAACAAACTTTATTCAGACAGGGAAAACGATCTGTTCAATATCGAATGTCCGTTTGTTGCGCATTTTGGGGGTGATTTTGTGGTGGTGAGCCTCACCCCGCCTCTCTCCAAAGGAGAGGGAGTATCTCCCCAAAAAACATCTTCCTTTTTCTTCCCGTTTTGGGGGAAGTCCCGAAGGGAAAGGGGGTCAGGGGAGCCAGAGGGGGCTGTTCATTTCCTGCGAAACGGCAAAAAGTTATCCATTCCTGTTTCACAGTTCATTCAATCCTGGTCGGGCGTAATCCTTTTGGCTGAGACTTCTTCCGAATCCGGTGAACCGGATTATAAGGAACATCGGAAAAAAGACCTGTTTAATGGCAAAGTTTTAAAATAGTTATGACAAGAATTGTTCTTTATTTTTTTCTGATTTTACTGCATACTCTTTTTATGTCTGGTCAACAATTGAGAACGATCACGATTGATGCAGAAACAGCCCGTCCGCTGAACTTGTCGGAAATAGCCGAAAAGGTGACTCCTGTTATTTTGGAAACTCCGACGACTGTTGTAAATGGAAATATTTTTATGACAAGTGAGTATCTGTTTATTACATCTCTCTCTACAGTAGTTCAATATGATTTAACTGGAAAATTTATTCGTACGATTGATTGCGGAGGTTATATTGATTTTAATGTTACAGTAGACACGCTTAAAAAGGAATTGTATGTAGCGGTAAAAAATAAGATTAAATGTTATGATTATTCAGGAAACCTGAAAAAAGAGTATCCATATAAAAACAGTTCACTTTATATTCTGTATGACAAGGGACAAATTTGGTCGCTTACATACAATAAAAAATCCGAGAAGGAAGTTACGCAGTCGATCAGTAAAATCAATTTGTCAACGGGAGAAACAATTCTAATTTTTTCTTTTGAATCCACTGATTACGGCAACGGTTGTATTACACGCTATAATGGTAATCCGGTATGTTCTTTCGAGTATGATAATAAGCTGTATTTAGTCCGACAAAACAATGCGCCTCCAATTGTTCAATGGAATATAAATCCTCCACCCCAAGCCAAAAAAGACCGAGTTACATTGAGAACTAATGGTTTTGCAGGAGATTATTTGTTTATTAATTATCGTCGTGGAGACCAATTCTATACCTACCTTGAAAATATGAAAACCGGGGAAAAATATAATACAAATATTGTCGTTGATGATGTATTTAATACAAAAACTAATTGTCGTCTTTATTCATTGAATCAAAACGGCTATTTCTTTTTCGTCAAAGATCTATCCGATATTAATGGAAATCATATAGGAAATATCCCTTTAAAAAAAGGGCCGGTTATTTTTATCGTAAAAACAAAATAATATGCAGAAAAATTTTATTTTAGTGACATTACTCCTGTTAATCTCGTGTGAAACCAGGAATGTTAGCGAGTTACCGGAAATCTCGGTAGATACGGATCAAAATGTATCCTTGCCATTATCCGAAATCTCAGAAGAAATCAATGCGATTGAATTGGAATTAACAGATGAAAGTATAATCAATCCGGATCGCATCATCCGTATTCTTTTTGGTGAGAATCATATAGTTGTTGCAGAGAGAGCTAAAATTTTAGTATTCAGTATGGATGGGAAATTTGTGCGTTCGATCGGCAGTAGAGGACAAGGACCCGGAGAGTATACAATTATCAGAAATCTGGCTATGGATGAAATGAATAAGCTATTATTTGTGATTAGCCTCCCTTCAAAATTAATTTGTTATGATTTGGATGGTAATTTTTTAAAAGAATCTTCCTTGGCTTCCGACAAAAGTCCAAGAGATATTAGCTATATTGATCGAGAATTATTAATAGTCGCAGAACAGGTAGGCATGAGAGATGTAAAAGGTTTATTCCAAAGGTCGGTAGTATATACATTGAATAATGAATTTCAAATAATAGATAGCTGTGCAATTCGGGATGTTTATTTTGAAAAAATTGCTACTCAGGTGAATCCTTACGAAAATTTTATAGTTAATGGCGATAATATAACTTATTTGTATTATCCAGATATTTACATGAATGAACAAATGCCGTTGGAAACTGTATTACGTGACACTTTATTTTCCTTAAAAAATAATCATCTTAACCCCGAATTGAAACTTAAATTTAAAGATAATGGGATTGATCAATATGGGAATAAATACATACATCTTTTTAATGTTTATCGAAGTTCTCAATATGTTTTTGCCTTTTATTATAATGAAATAAGGAAAAATAATAATTATTTTTGCTTTAATCTTAAAACCCGTAAGGGATATAATATGCAGGATGGATATACGGATGATATCCATAAAATTGAAGAACGGATAAAAATCCGTCCGCTCACTTCCGATTCCGAATATTTTTACTATTGGTATACAAACATGAAGTCCGGAGATCGTGAAGAACCGAATCCCACACTATATATCGGAAAATTAAAAAAATGAATATTTTACTCAATCCAATTAATCAGTGCACCTTATCCAAACTCTCTATATTGATTCCCGTAAGGATCCGTTTCGTGACGCATTCGGTTGGGTTGCGCCCGAATACCATCTGATAGGTTGGGCGCTCAGTTATGGATTATGAATGTTTTGCTCCACTGGATTTGCTGTTGCAGGACGCCGAATGTTGTTTGGGTTTGGAACCGCACGCTCATGCCTTGCTCTATCAACAGCCTTTTATCGTTGGAAATGCCTTACTGGCCTCTGTTCCAAAGCATCCATATTTTAAACGGCTTATTGATGATATGACAGCAAACAAAAACATTGTCTTTTCGAAATTTGAAAAACAGCAAATACTGGAATCAACAGGGCCATTTTTAACGACCAGGATTTATAACATATATCAGGAGAAGGAACAAATCAACCTGTTATCCGATGAGTTGATTGCTCCGCTATCTCTTTGGGAAGTCGGTTCATTGTTGGAAGGAAATTACCTGAAAGAGATTGATAATAAAATAGATAAAGCGTATGCCATTCATTATTTTATGGGATCATGGCATCCACAAGTCGAGTAATGAAAAAGCGAAAATTTAATGACGATTTTTAATATTCAACTTTCGAGAGTTGTTGTTAGAAGATATCAGCCTGATACAATCCGAATACGTATCGCCATAGGGAAATTAGAAAATATGCCGACAGGGTATATTGTATGGAGCATGGGTTGTTAGTGCAGGTATAAAAATGAGTCCTAAAATAAATTTTTAACTAAAAATATTTTTTTGTAATTTTTAGTTTTCTTAATTTTATCGCCGAAAATTGATTCTACTTTTATTTAAAATTGAACTGCTATGAAAAAGTTTTATTCAGACAAGGAATTGGTTGAGGGGGTGATTGAGAAGAATAATGGTATTGTCTATCATTTCTTTTTTGAGAGATGTACGCCAATGTTTCATTATATCAACAGGCAAGTATTTGACGGACAGGCTGAAATAAACGAGCTTATTGATGAGTTATACCTGTTTTTGCAGGCAAATGATTGGCGCAGGTTGCGGACGTTTGACTGTCGCAACCAACTGACAACCTGGCTGACAAGAGTAGCCATCCGTTTTTTTCGAAAGCATATAGATGAATTGATTGTGCATGAAGCTGACGAAGAACTTATGGACAAACAGGAAACAGAAGATATCGATGAAGTTATTGGCCAAAAGTTAGATGCTGAGTTTTTGATTAACAGCCTAAAAAACAAGACCTATCAGGCAGTTCTCCGGAAACTTGTGCTGGAAGATATGGATTCGCAACAATTAGCTGACAAAATGGGAATCACGGTGGAAAATCTTTACAATATCAAAAGCCGGGCTATACAAAAACTTGCACAAATCTTTTGATAATAAAAAAACAAATTGTACTTTTGCCATCAAAAACAACAGGCATCATTATTATAAACATATTAAAAAATTTATCATGGGAAAAAAATCTTTCGTAGCGGCATTGATATTATTGTCA
>Ga0209629_10000107_pt1 | contig 36885 bp, 32 predicted proteins | sample TergutCu122P5_FD_187286 | JGI IMG/M metagenome (GOLD analysis project Ga0209629, IMG submission 187286) | Cubitermes ugandensis P5 segment gut microbial communities from Kakamega Forest, Kenya - Cu122 P5 (SPAdes) (version 2) | ecosystem: Host-associated > Arthropoda: Insects > Digestive system...
AAATTATCGACAGCGATATGATTTTTGCGATGAAACAGGGATACATTGTCGAAAGCGGCACGCACGAGGAAGTGTATCATCAAGGCGGCGTCTATAAAGAAATTTTCGACGCTTCGGCACGCAGTTTGAATGTGGAAAAAATTAATGAAACTTTGGAAGAAAATGATTAATTTTGTAAAATTTTAACTATATTTTTATCATTAAAAAACGAAAAATAAAAATGGTTGTAAATCTGTGGCAAATACAATATTAAGCAAAAATTTGCGCCCCTGCTTTGTGTTTTTAAAGAAAAAACTGTATTTTTGTGCGTTTAAAATTTTCAGATTATATAAATTCTAATAAATAATTGTAATCTATTTAGATATAATAATTTGGAATCTTGGAATTATGGAATTATGAAATCTTGAAATAAATAAGGTATGGCATACGAAATTAAAACTATTGGCGTACTTACTTCCGGTGGCGATGCGCCCGGAATGAACGCTGCAATTCGTGCGGTTACGCGCACGGCAATTTTTAACGAAATACGTGTTAAGGCAATTTATCGCGGCTATAAAGGACTGATTGGCGACGAAATTGTTGATTTTCATACGGAAAATGTAAGTAATATTATTCAGCAGGGCGGTACTATTCTGAAAACCGCTCGTTCAAAAGAATTTCAAACACCAGAAGGCAGAAAAATTGCTTACGACAATATTCTAAAACACGAAATTGATGCACTTGTTGTTATCGGCGGCGACGGAACTTTTACCGGTGCCAGAGTTTTTGCGCAGGAATATAATATTCCAATTATCGGGCTGCCCGGAACCATTGACAACGACCTTTGCGGGACAGACACGACCATTGGCTACGATACGGCTTTGAATACAATCACAAGCGCGGTTGATAAAATCCGCGATACTGCCTCTTCGCACGAGCGGCTGTTTTTTATTGAGGTTATGGGGCGCGATGCGGGTTTTTTGGCACTTTACAGCGCAATGGCTTCGGGTGCCGAGGCGGCGATTATTCCCGAACGCGAAACGAAAGTTGACCAACTTGAAGAATTGGTGCGTAACGGTTTTAGAAAATCGAAAAACAGCAGCATTGTTATCGTTGCCGAAAGTGAAGTTACAGGCGGGGCAAACGGACTTGCAGAACGTATGCGAATCGAACATCCGGAATATGACGTGCGGGTAACGATTCTCGGACATATTCAGCGCGGCGGCTCGCCATCTGCCCAGGACCGCATTATCGCAAGTCGTATGGGTTCGGCTGCCATTGAGGCGTTAAAAGAGGGGCAACGCAATATTATGATTGGAATTATCAACGACGAAATTGTGTATGTGCCTTTTACAAAAGCAATTAAAGATAATAAAACTGTCGAAGAAGAAGAAGTAAAAATACTGCAAATGCTGTCGATTTGATTTTTATTCTAAAAAATAATTTTATGGCAATTATAAAAAGTTCCGAATATCGCGATTGGCTGCGCAATTTGAAGCAGCAAATCAAGGTTGGACAGATAAAAGCCGCTTTGTCTGTCAATAGCCAAATGATTATGCTTTATTGGGACTTGGGCAGGCAAATTGTTGAAAAACAGGAAACTGCAAAATGGGGCAGCGGTTTTATCGAGCAGTTAAGCAAAGATTTGAGAGAAGAATTTCCGGAAATGACGGGATTTTCACGCGCTAATATTTTTAGAATGCAAAAATTCTATAAATTTTATTCATCTGCGGAAAATCAATTAGTCGCACAACCTGTGCGACAATTAAATTCAATAGGTAATCAAATTGTCGCACAAGTTATGCGACAATCACAAGTTGTTGATAGTAAAATAGATACAATTATTCCACAACCTGTGGGACAAATTGAACAACTGAAATTGGCTTTAATTCCTTGGGGACACAATATTACAATTATTGAAAAAGCAAAAGATATTAATGAGGCATTTTTCTACATCAACAAAACCATTGAAAACAACTGGAGTCGTGCGGTTTTGGAATATCAAATCGAAACAAATCTTTACGGCAGGCAAGGGAAAGCGGTTACCAATTTCGACCTCACTTTGCCTGCGCCGCAAAGCGACCTCGCAAACGAAATAATGAAAGACCCTTATAATTTTGATTTTCTGCAACTTTCGGAAAAAGTTAAAGAAACCGACCTCGAAAAAGCCCTCGTTCAGCATATTTCGCAGTTTTTGCCCGAACTTGGCATCGGTTTTGCCTATATGGGACGGCAATTTGCGCTCAAAGTCGGGAAAAAGGACTATCGCACCGATTTACTTTTTTACCACACAAAACTGAAATCTTACATTGTTATTGAACTGAAAATCAAAGAGTTTGAACCTGAATTTGTAGGGAAACTGAATTTTTACATCACTTCAATCAACGAACTTGTGAAAGACAGCCACGACAAGCCCACAATCGGCATTTTGCTTTGCAAAAACAAGGACAATTACGAAGTGGAATTTTCGTTAAAAGATGTGAATAATCCTATCGGCGTGAGTACGTTCCATTACACCGAACTTGCAGACGAAATCAGAACCGCATTACCTTCGGCAGAAGCGTTGCAGCACGAACTTTTAAGCGTTGAAAAAGAAATTTTGAATAAAAAATAAAAGAACAATATGAACGAACTATATTACGGCGACAATTTGGAAATACTGCAAAATCACATTGCAGACGAAAGTGTGGATTTGTGCTACATTGACCCGCCGTTCAACTCGAACCGCGATTATAATCAGATTTATAATAATATCGGCAAGGAAGACAAAGCGCAGGTGCAGGCGTTTGTTGATACTTGGGAATGGGACGAGGAGGCGATGCGCGGTTTTGCGCGGTTTGACCTTGCAAATGGCGATTTGCGCCGATTTGAAAAAACTTGCCTGCTGCTCAACGGACTTGAACGGATTTTAGAGCAAGGCAGTTTGCTTGCCTATCTGGTAAGTTTGACACAGCGAATTATCGAAATTCACCGCGTTCTCAAGCCCACAGGAAGTTTGTATCTGCATTGCGACCCGACGGCGAGCCATTATTTGAAACTGATTTTAGACAGCGTTTTTTGTACAAAAGGCGGAAATTACAAAAATGAAATTTCGTGGTGTTATAGAAAATGGACAAATAATTCAAGCGGATTTCAGCGTAATCACGATATTATTTATTTTTATACTAAATCTAAAAACTTTATATTCAATAAATTACAAATTGAGCCGTTTAAGTCAAATTATTATGAAAAGGGTTATCATACTAATAAAATCAAAGGAGTCAGCCAATTAATAGTTTACGACAGGCAGAAAGCAGAAAAAAATATTGAAAGTGGAAAGTATGATAAAATAGTATTTCGCGAAGGAACTACATCTGTGGCAATGCCCGATTGGTGGGAAATTTCCATCATTAATTCGCAGGCAAAAGAGCGTTTGGGCTATCCTACACAAAAGCCCGAAAAACTTTTGGAACGAATAATTGAAGCATCGAGCAACGAAGGCGACGTAATTTTAGACGCTTATTGCGGCTGTGGAACGACAGTTGCGGTGGCGCAAAGATTGAAAAGAAAATGGATTGGAATTGATATTACTTACCAAAGTATTACGGTGATAATCAAACGTTTAACCGAGACATACGGAAATAATATTCTGAAAAATATTTCGATAAATGGTATTCCGAAAGATATTGAAAGTGCGCGCGATTTGGCGTTGAAATCGGTTTCGCGAAAAGAATTTGAGATTTGGTCGATAATGACTTATTCCAATAATAAAGCGATTCCAAACGAGAAACGCGGCTCTGACAAAGGCATTGACGGGAAAATGTACATCACGGTTTCGGTTTCGCCCAATGAGCAAAAGTCAATTTTATTTTCTGTAAAAAGCGGACACGTTTCTGTCGCGCAAATACGTGATTTTCTGCACGTTATAGAAAGAGAAAAAGCGGCGGCAGGAGTTTTTATCACGCTCGAAGAGCCAACAAAACCGATGATTCAAGAGGCAAAAAATGCCGGAAAATATTTAAATCCATTAACAGGAAATCCGATTGAAAAACTGAAAATAGTTACAATTCAGGGTATTATCAATGGCGACAGAGAAAATTTTCCAAACTCTGTTGAAGTTTTGAGCAAAGCCGAACGAAAAACAGAAAATAGACAGGAAAAATTGGATTTTACAATTACAAAGCCAAATCTTAAAATATAAATTATATGAAAAGGAAATTTTTAACAATCAGCATTTTAGTCATTGTCCTTGCGCTGGCAATTTTTATTTATGTTCGTTATTTTTTCGTCTTTGGCGATGGTGTCAAGGCAGGCGAACTGAATTATTTTGTCCATAAAGGATATATTTTTAAAACCTACGAAGGCAGGTTAATTCAGGCGGGTTTTAAATCTACCGCCGGCACTGCAACAATCCAGAGCAACGAATTTCAATTTTCGGTTAGCAAAAACGCTATTGCCGATTCGTTGATGATGTGCAGTGGAAAACAGGTGGAATTGCACTACAAAGAATACCTCGCACCACTGCCGTGGCGCGGGGTAAGTCAATATGTAGTTGATAAAATTGTGTCGGTAAACTGATTTATTTCTTTATCGGCTCACACTTTTTACTTAGCCAAGCCCTTTCTTCGACAGAAAGATTTGGAATAAGTTTTTTGTAAACAGTTGAATGGTAATTATTTAGCCATTCAATTTCTTTGCGCGTAAGCAAATCAATATTTATCATTTGCGTATCAATGGGGAAAAGCGTGAGCGTTTCAAATTTCAGAAACTGCCCAAATTCCGAACTTCCCGCCTCTTCAACGCGCACAAGATTTTCGATACGTATTCCGTATTCGTTTGTGCGATAAAGTCCCGGCTCATTGGAAATTACCATTCCGACCTGCAAAACGGTCGGATTTTCTTCCATTCGGATATTTTGCGGACCTTCGTGAACGCAAAGAAAATGTCCTACGCCGTGTCCTGTGCCGTGTCCGTAATTAATTTGTTCGTCCCACATCGCTTTGCGGGCAAGAATATCAAGTTGCGAGCCGCGCGTCCCTGACGGGAAAACCGCTGTGGCAAGTGCAATATGCCCTTTTAGAACGAGTGTAAAGTCATTTTTTTGTTTAATTGTCGGCGTTCCAACGGCAAAAGTGCGCGTAATGTCGGTTGTGCCTTCAAGATATTGTCCGCCCGAATCGAGCAGCAAAATATCTTTTGCGACAATTTTTTTGTCGCTTTCGGGCGTTGCGCTGTAATGCACTATCGCACCATTTGCCGCATAGCCGGCGATTGTGTCAAAACTTTCGCCAACAAAATCCTGCTGTTCAGCCCTGAAATCTCGAAGTTTTTCGCCAATGCTCATCTCGCTCAATTCCTGCTTGCCGACCGATTCTTCAAACCATTTGAAAAATTTAACCAAAGCCACACCGTCTTTAATCATTGCCGCACGAATTCCTTCCGCCTCAACTGCGTTCTTTACCGCTTTGAGTTTGAAAACCGGCGACATCGCATTGCGAATCACACATTTTGAAGGAATTGACTCAAAAAGTTGCTCATTAAGTTTATTTCCATCAATGAAAACGGCTTTGTCGGCAGGAAGTTTTTGCAATTCGGAATAAATTGAAAGATAGGGTTTTACATTTATATTTTCTGATTTTAAATAAGCGGCAACTTCCGTTGTAATCTTTTTTTCGTCAATAAAAAGTGTTGCGTTTTTTTCTTCAACCAAAGCGTAAGCAATAGTTAAAGGATTGAAATTCACATCATTACCACGAATATTAAACAGCCACGCAACATCGTCGAGCGACGAAATCACAAATACATTAGCGTGCGCCTTTGTCAATTCGGCGCGCACAGCCGCAAGTTTTTCGGTTGTCGATTTTCCCGAATATTTAATATCAAAAACAAAACAGGGATTTTTCGGAATTTCGGGGCGGTCAGCCCAATTATTTGCTATCAAATCAACAGAAACGAGTTCAAGGTCGTTCAGTTCCAAATCTGCTTTCAATTTTTGGTAGGCGTTGTACGAAAACATTTGCGGATTTACGGCAACTTTTTCGCCTTTTTTCAAAGTTGAGGCGAGCCACGAAACCATTTCGGGCGTTTGCGGCAAACCTTCTTTCATCAGTTCGTATCCGCTGCCGGCGAGTTGGTTTGTCGCCTGCAAAAAGTAGCGCGAATCAGTCCAAAGTGCTGCGTGTTCGAGCGTTACCACCGCCGTCCCAGCCGAGCCGTTGAAGCCCGAAATCCACTGACGTTCTTTCCAGCAATCGGCGATATATTCGCTTGCGTGCGGGTCTGTGCCGGGTATAATATACGCTGCTACGTTGTTGATTTTCATTGCGTTACGCAATAGTTCCAAGTTTTTTAGTGTGTTGTGCATATCGTTATACAATTTATTTTATTTCTAAAAAAACGCATTGTTATTATTTTGAGAAAATTCCTTAATGAAAGGATTTGAAGTTTTAACTTTCTTTGTAATCTGCTGAGTTATAAAAACTTACCTTTCGGCGCAGCCCGCCATTGAAAATCAAATTTGCTTCGGTTTAAATTAAATGTTGAATTTTCCAATCTCTTTAACAATGCGAAGTGCAAAAGTAGTAAAAAATTTTTAAAAAGCAAAAAATAAAAAATTATTTCGTCCCAAAAATATTTACAAAAAACATAAAGAAAATTTTAAAAATTATTTTTATTTCAAAAAAAGTTTTACTTTTGTAATTAAAAAATAAAAGGATTGTTTATGAAAAAACAATCCTTGATTTTATTTATATATATTTTAACCACCCTAAATATAATTTTTATTTTTTTTCCAAACTTTTGTTCAAATCTTTTAAGAAGAAAATAATAATCAGAAAAATAGCGATTGTAATAGCCGAATCGGCAATATTGAAAACCGGACTAAAAAAAATTGCATGTCCGGCACTATTATAAATTATTGGAAAATACAGCATATCAACAACTTTACCCTGCAAAAACGGTGCGTAACCACCGCCTGTCGGAAGAAATTGCGCAATGTTATTTGTTGTACTTTCGCTAAAAAAAATCCCGTAAAACACCGAATCAATTATATTTCCCGCAGCACCAACCAAAACCAGAGCAACTGTCAGAATGAAACCTGTCCTGGCACCTGTTTTTATCAATTTACAAATAAAAATAATCAAAATTACCACCGCTGCGATGCGAAAAAGCGTTAAAAACAGTTTGCCAAATGTTCCACCAAGTTCCAACCCAAACGCCATTCCCGGATTTTCGATAAAATTGATTTGAAACCAGTCGAAAACTTGCACACTTTCGCCAAGATGAAAATGGGTCTTAATGTAAATTTTCACAATTTGGTCAATCAATAAAATTGTGAAAATCAACAATATAACCTTAACCGTTATAGATTTTTTGGGATTCATTAAAAAAATTATTTTGCTTTTGCCTCAATGCTCAATGTGGCGTGTGGAACTGCGCGTAAACGTTCTTTGGGAATTAATTTTCCCGTCTGACGGCAAACGCCGTAGGTTTTGTTCTCAATTCGAATCAGTGCAGCTTGCAAATTCTGAATAAACTTTTTTTGACGTTGCGCCAGTAAGCCCATTTCTTCTTTGGAAAGTGTCGATGCGCCTTCTTCGAGGACTTTAAACGTGGGCGAAGTATCTACAACATCATTTCCGTCCATATTATTCAACGCATTGCGCAACCCTTCATATTCAAGTTGTGCTTTAGCGAGTTTTTCGTCAATTATTGCGCGAAATTCTTCTAATTCTACATCCGTGTACCTTGTTTTTTCTTCAGTCATAATACTTATTTGCTTGTGTGTTATATAGTTATGTATGAAAAAATTTTCATAACCTTGTAATAATTAAGGGCGCAAAAGTAGTAATTTTTTTTGTTTTATGCAATAAAATTATAAAAGTTTTTTGGAAATATAATATTTGTAAAAAATTTTCAAACAGATTTTTTTGTACCTTTGCACCTTAAAAATAACATATAAAATCTAATATATTTATGCAAAAGAAAGGAAACAAATACGGTACTCACCGTGTTGTTGAGCCGAAGGGCGTATTGCCGCAGCCGGCTAACAAAATCGACAACGATATGTCGGAAATTTACGACAATGAAATTCTTATTGACGTAAAAACTTTGAACATCGACAGCGCGTCTTTTACAGACATTTCTACACGCGCAGGCGGCGATGAGGAAAAAATCAAGGAAATTATGTTTATGCTTGTTGCAGAGCAGGGCAAGCATCGCAACAAATGGACCGGTTCGGGCGGAATGTTGCTTGGCGTTGTAGAAAAAATCGGCGATGCGCTAAAAGGCAAAATTGACATCAAAGAGGGCGACAAAATTGCAACGCTCGTTTCGCTGAGTTTAACGCCGCTGAGAATTGACAAAATCAAGGAAATCCGCAAGGACGTTGATCAGGTTGATATTGACGGAAAAGCAATTCTGTTTGAAAGCGGAATTTATGCAAAAATTCCTAATGATATGCCCGAAAAGTTGGCTCTGTCGGCTCTTGACGTGGCAGGCGCACCCGCTCAAACAGCAAAACTCGTAAAACCGGGCGACACCGTTTTGATTATCGGCGCAGGTGGAAAATCGGGTATGCTTTGCTGCTACGAGGCGAAAAAACGCGCAGGCGTTACCGGTAAAGTTATCGGACTTTGCCACAGTCAAAAATCAACGGAACGCCTTCAAAAGTTGGGTTTCTGCGATTATGTTTTTTCTGCTGACGCAACGCAACCTGTGGCTGTTTTGGAAAAAATAGAAGAACTGACTAATGGTCAAATGTGCGATATTACTATCAACAACGTAAATATTCCGGACACCGAAATGACCTCAATTCTTTGCACAAAAGATACGGGCATTGTCTATTTCTTCTCAATGGCGACCTCATTTACAAAAGCGGCTCTTGGTGCAGAGGGCGTTGGCTCTGACGTAACAATGCTTGTTGGCAACGGCTACACCAGAGGACACGCCGAAATTACGCTTCAACTGTTGCGTGAAAGTCCGGAATTGAGAAAAATTTTTGAGGAGTTGTACGCTTGAAAATTTTTTTTTAAATAAAAATAAAAAAAATCATTTTTTAAGAGGAAAGCCCAGCTTCCTCTTTTTTCTTTTTTCCAAAATTTTTATCAATTTTAAGGAAAGGAATTATCAACCAAGTTGTTATAGAACAAAACATTATAAAAACAAAAAAATGTTCGTATCCGATTTTTTCCTGCAGCCAGCCGGCAAGCATTCCGGGCAAGGACATACTCAAAGCCATAAAAGCGGTACAAATTGCATAATGAGCCGTTTTGTGTTCGCCGACAGAAAAATAAATCATATACATCATATATGCCGTAAAGCCAAAGCCATAGCCAAACTGCTCAATGGCAACGGCGAAATTTATTAAAATAAAATTTTCGGGTTGAAAAAACGAAAGGTAAATATAAACCAAGTGCGGCAAAGTGATACACAAAGCCATTGGCAAAAGCCAGTATTTCAGCCCTTTATGTGAAATAGCAATTCCACCGGCAATTCCGCCAAGAATAAGCGCAATCACACCGACTGTCCCATAAACAAAACCAACTTCTTTTGTCGAAAGTTCCAGCCCACCGACAGAGCGCGGGTCGAGCATAAAAAGCGAAGAAATTTTTACAAGCAATGCCTCGCTAAAGCGATACAGCAGCATAAAAGCAATAGCAAGCAGAACGCCTTTTTTTTGAAAAAAACTTTTAAAAGTATCAAAAAAATCATCAAAAATTTTGGTTTTATCCAAATTTTCATTGTTTTTTAGGTTTTGAAGTTCTACATTTGGCAAGGCAAAACGATGATAGACAAAGAGCAGCAAAAAAATTCCTGCTAAAATGAAAAAAGTTATTGACCACGCAAATTTTATATTTCCTGTGGTTTCTTCCAAAAATCCTGCAAACATAATCAACACGCCCTGCCCTAAAATATTTGCGAAACGATAAAATGTGGAACGAATGCCAACAAAAAACGATTGTTCATTCTCTTTTAGGGCAATCATATAAAAGCCGTCGGCAGCAATATCGTGCGTAGCACTACTAAAAGCAAGCAAAATAAACAAAGCAAGCGTTGCCTGCAAATAAAACGGCACGGGAATAAGCAACGCCACGCCGCCCAGACCTGCACCAATAAGCATTTGAGTGGTCAAAATCCACGAACGCTTTGTCTTTAACAATTCCACAAAGGGCGACCAAACCCCCTTAAAAACCCAAACAAAACCTATTAAACTTGTAAAAAATGCGACCTGAGTATTTGTCAGCCCGAATCGCTTGTACATAATGGTCGAAACCGTCATTACAACCACATACGGAATGCCTTCGGCAAAATAAAGTGTTGGAATCCAAGCCCAAGGGGATTTTTTATTTAGCATTTTAAAATTTTTGAAAAATTTTCGTTCAATTTATAAAGTGGTTTGTTTTTACCTGCTCAGGCGCAAAGGTAAAACATAATTTTCTTTTATTAAAATGTTTTTTATGAAAAAATTTTTTTCGGTTGCAAATTATCAAACCGTGAATAATTTTGTATTTTTGCCGATAAGATGAAATATACCCTTTTTCTGTTAATTTTATTTACTTCTTCGCTTGTTTGTGCGCAGGAAACGCTTTTGGTTGGGCAGGTTATGGACGAAAACCGCAGTCCGCTTTCTGGTGTAAGTGTTTATTTTAAAGGAACTTACAACGGAATGCAAACCAACGAAGAGGGATATTTTATTGTGCGCACGCAAGGGAACGAAACGGTCGTAGTTTTTTCGCATTTGGGCTACAAACAGCAGGAAATAAAACTAAAACGCGGGCAAAATGCGGGTATTGAGGTAATTTTGGAAGAAGATTTTCGCTGGTTATCGGAAGTTTTTGTGCGTCCGGGCGAAAATCCCGCCCTTGAATTGATGAGAAAAGTTGTGGCGGCGCGCGGGCGAAATAATATTGCCAACAATGAGAATTTTACAGTTTTTGGAAACAGTGAAAATTTCATTTTTTTAATAAATAAAAACGCTGATAATAAGATATTTAAACGTTTGAAATCTGCAAATTTGACTGCTGAAGACAGCACAATGACAATTCCGATTTTTAATTCAAAAGAAAAGTTTCAAATCAATAAAAAAACGAAAATAACTCTTGCGAAAAACGAAAATCGCAATGAAAAAACTGCCGATTTGCTGTTTTCAAAACTTTCTGTTTTGTTAAATGAAAATATTGATTTTTATCAAAATACGGTTTTTTTGTTCTCAAAATCGTTTGTTAGTCCGCTGTCGGCGGTAAGAAATTCGTATTATAAATATTTTTTAATAGACAGCGTAAATATCAATAATTCAAAACTTTATAAAATAGATTTTCGTTCCAAAAATAAAAAAAATCTTGCATTTGACGGAAATTTGTCGATAGATTCTGCAACTTTGGCACTTGTGGAAATTTCCGTAAAACTGCCCGCTCAGGCGAATTTGAATTTTGTGGAAAATTTGAAAATCAGTCAAATTTTTGAAAAAAATGATGAAAATTTTTTTTACAAAAATTCTGAAAAAATCAGTTGCAATTTGGATTATCGGCTTTTTGCAGACACGGCTTTGAGTAATGTAAATCTTTATCTTACAAATAATTCCGTTTTTGATATTGATGAAAAAACGGAAAAAGAACCGTCCCAAAGCGAATTTTCTCAAAAAGAAATTTTAGAAAAAATGGCGGCTTTGCAGACAACGCCGCTTTATAAAACTGCGCTTTACCTTGCCGATATTTTTGTTACCGCAAACGCAAAAGTTGGGAAAATTGATATTGGAAATGTAAATAACATATTGAGATTAAGCAAGATAGAAGGTTTACGCGTGGCTTTGCCTGTGCAGACAAATGAGGATTTTTTGAAAAATTTTTCGCTTGGCGGGCATATTGGTTATGGATTTAAAAACCGTGAAATAAAATATTCCGTTTTTGCAAAATGGAAATTGCCGACAAGCAAAAAGTGCTTATTTTCAGTAGGTTACTTTAACGATTATCGGCGAATAGAGTACGATTATAACGATTTTTTGCTACGCGAAGAGCCATTTGCCGAGACGGACGAAAATTTTAAAAGTACGATTTTGACTTTTCGTACAGCGCAAAAAATGAATTTGCGCCACGAATTATTTGCCTCATTTTCAAACGATTGGAATAAAAATTTTGAAACGGCAATAATTTTGCGCCGAAATCAAATTTTTGCTGACAATTCTTTGCCTTTTATGCAAAATAATAATGTAATATCTTCTTTTACAAGTAATTCCGCAAGTTTTGCGGCACGTTTTTCAAAAAATCAACGCAAACACGAAGACCATTTGCAGCGAATTTATTTGCCTTCACGAAATCCGGTTTTTTATTTTGTTTCGGAATATGGCAAATATTCTTTTGCTTCATTATCAGATATTTACGCAAAATTTTCTGTAAATGTTTCGCAAACTTTGCCTTTTGAATTGGGAACGTGGAAATATGCGGCACGGGCTGATGCGGTGCTTGGAGCAGTGCCGTTTGCGCTTTTGGCGTACTCTTACGGAAACGAAACGCACGATTATAATTTATTGAAATTCAGTATGTTGGACTATTTGCAATTTCCAACTGATAGAAATCTGCAACTGCACAATGAATTAACTTTTAATGGAATAATTTTTAATCAAATTCCTTATATTCAACGCCTTAACCTGCGCGAAATGCTGACTTTTAAAGTTGGTTACGGCTGGCTGAATAAACAAAAACATTCACAAATTGCTGATTTTCCGCAATTTATGCAAATATTTAACAAACCATACGCCGAATTTGGTGCAGGAATTACAAATTTTTTAAAGTTTTTTTCCTTTCAAATTATTTGCGCCACCCCGACAACAATTCAAAACCATTGGAATTGGGCTGCAAGGTTTTATTTGAGTATTGGATTTTAGTTTTACCCGCCAAGCAACGCGCAACCCCAGGCGGGAAAATATTCGCTGTTTTCGGGTAGAATTAATTCATTTTCAGGAATTTGCAGCACATCGCCAAATGCTTTTCGCAAAGCGGAAATAAAAGTCAAAGGACCGCCGATACAAAGCACTTGCGGTTTTGCCCGATGACCACGCATAAGAGTTGTAACTGCCTGCAACGCAACAGTTTGCAAAATTGACATCGCAATATCTGGCAAAGGAATATTTCTTGAAATTAGATTTTGAACATCGGTTTTAGCAAAAACGCCGCAACGCGAGGCAACAGGATAAATTTTTTTAAATTTCAACGCATAATCGTTCAAATTTTCAATACTAATATTCATTAAATCAGCCATTTGGTCAATAAATGCACCGGTTCCACCTGCACACGAGCCATTCATACGAATATCGGGTTGTTTTCCGTCTTCAAAAAAAACAATTTTTGCATCTTCGCCGCCCAAATCAACCAAAGTATGAGCGGCAGGATAAATATTTTTTATTACCTCAATAGATGCTATAACTTCCTGAATAAAAGGAATTTGCAGCCGTTCGGCAATTCCCATTCCTGCCGAACCGGTTATCATAACGGAAAATTCTGAATCGGGCAAAAGGTGGTTTATTTCATCGAGTTCGGCAGAAAAAACACCGCTAATATCGGCTTTATGCCTTTTGTATGAACGGAAAACAACTTTGTTTTGTTCGTCTAACACAATGATTTTCAGCGTAGTAGAACCAACATCAATCCCTGTTTTATAAATCTTTTTCCGGTTCATTTGCATCTAAATCCAACGATTCAAAATCCGAATTTTTGCTGACAAATTCGGGAACAAATTTTTTCATTGAGCGTACAAGTTCTTTATCCCTGTTTTGCTTAGCAAGAGAAATTATTTCCTCAATTTTTGGAAGAACATCATCAAAACAATATTCTCGCACTCTTGCCATTTTAATTTTTTCGTGCGAGGTTTTTTCGGTAATTTCCGAGTCGTTGAGCAGTTCCTCAAAAAGTTTTTCGCCCGGACGCAACCCTGTAAATTCAATTTTAATATCTTTATCAGGCACAAAACCCGAAAGTTCAATCATTTTTTTCGCCAAATCGGCAATTTTTACCGGCTCGCCCATATCAAAAATGTAAATATAACCCGATTTTCCAATCACAGATGCCTCAAGGACGAGGCGGCACGCTTCGGGAATTGTCATAAAAAAGCGTGTGATATCTTGATGAGTAACCGTAACAGGACCGCCATATTCAATTTGCCGCTTAAAAAGCGGAATAACAGAGCCATTGCTGCCGAGAACATTTCCAAAACGCGTGGTAATAAATTTTGTATCCGAAACATTTTTTACTTTATCGCAAGCGGTACTTTGAACATAAATCTCTGCTATTCTTTTAGTTGCGCCCATAATATTTGTCGGATTGACGGCTTTGTCGGTCGAAATCATCACAAACATTTCCACATTAAATTTTATTGACAAATCTACCAAAATTTTTGTGCCAAAAACATTTGTGATTACTGCCTCGTTAGGAAAACGTTCCATCAGCGGAACGTGCTTATATGCTGCGCAATGATAAATTATTTGCGGTTCAAAATTTTGAAAAATAAATTCCATTTTTTTGCAATCGCGGATATCGCCCATCACAATTTCAAAATTCAGTGCAGGAAATTTTTTTCTCAATTCAATATCAAGGTCATTGAGCGGCGTTTCGGCAATGTCTAAGCAAACAACAAAACGAGGCGCAAAACGCGCAATCTGAATAACAAGTTCGCTTCCAATTGACCCCGCCGCACCGGTAACAAGAATTGTTTTTTTGCGAATATGCTCGCCGATGGAATTCATATTTACCTGAATTTCAGGGCGTCCGAGCAAATTTTCTATTTGAACAGAGCGAATATTATGTCCAATGCCCGAAAGTTGAGAAACGTCATTGATATTCAATTCCTGAGTAATATAAACTCGGCGTTCCAAACTCATCAGTTTTTCTACATAATCTGACGCTTTTTTCAATTCATTTTCATTTGTAAATAAAAAATTATCAAATGATAAAGTATTGATATCCTGCGGACTATTAATTTCAAAAACCGGCAAATCGGTAATATTTTTCAATCGCGGATTCACATCCAGAGCCAAAAATCCAACAACTGTATATTTGTTGTGTCCGGCATTGAGAAGTTGTGCAAGAGCGATATTTTCTTCGCTTAAACCCCAAATCAGAACCGGAATTGTCGGATTTTCGCCATAACGTTTTGTCAGTCGTTGAAAAACATAAACGGCGGCAATTCTATAACCGTAAAGTCCTGCAAGTGAGCAAAGTAAGGTCAAGCAAGTATAAACCATCGACAACGTTCCCGACGGTTCAACAAATAAATAAAGAGTGAAAAAAACACAAATATGTGCCGCAACAAGTGCCGTCTGCATGTGTCCAAATTCTCTAATTGTAGAATAGCGGATTATTCCTTTGTAAGTTTTAAATAAAAGAAAAGATATAAAATTGAATACAAAAGTAATCGTGCAAAACATCCAAAAAGAAGGATGCTGGATAATTGAAGTAATGTTTTTATAAATTTGCAGTGTCAGCAAATATCCTGCAAGGATAGCAATAATAGTTATAATGCTGTCTATCAATAATATAACGTTTTTGTCAAACATTCGGTTTTCCCAAAAACGTTTATAAATTCTCATTAAAATTTTTTCAAAAATCATAAATTTTTTCAAATTATTTTACAAGTTCCAATTCAATTTTTCCCAAATAAAGTCCGCTTTTGCCCATTTGAGAAAGCACAACGGGCTTCTCCACTTTATTTGGAATAGTTGTATTATCTGCAATCATCGTATGCGAATGTCCGCCAATAATCACGTCAATATTTTTAGAGGAGCGTGCAAGTTTGTAATCGTCAATAGTAGGTTTTGTATCTTTATCTTTTTTTGATAAATCTTCTACGCCAAGATGAGAAAGGCAAATTATCAAATCGCATTTCTCTTTGGTTTTCAGCAAATTAGATGTTTCAACGGCTGTTTTTATCGGGTCGTTATAAATTATTCCCTCATAATTTTTTTTATCAATTAATCCGACAGGGTCGGGCAGCAATCCGAAAATTCCGATTTTTAACCCAAAACGTTCCAAAACAATATATGGCTTTACAAAATTTTTCAATTTTGTTGCGCTAAAATCATAATTTGCATTAACAAAAGGAAATTTTGCTTTCTGCAAAATTATTTCCAAAGAATCAATTCCGTTGTCAAATTCGTGATTTCCAAGTGCCACTGCGTCATATTTCATTCTGTTCATTGCGTCAATTTCCACCCGTCCGCCGAAAAAATTAAAATACGGTGTCCCTTGAACAAAATCACCCGCATCAAGCAGCAAAACATTCGGTTCTGCTGCTCTTATTGAATCAATCACGCCCATTCGCCGAGCATAACCGCCCAAATTCGGCTCTTTGTCGTTGGGCTTTGTTGGCAAAACCTGACTGTGAGTATCGTTTGTATGTAAAATAACAATTTTCTTTGTTTGTTGCCCGTTTAATTGCAAAACGAAACCAAAAAACAATAAAATTAACGATATTTTAAAAAATTGAGTTCCTGTTTTCTTCATTTTTATTAATTTTAAAACGGTTTTAATAAAAATATTTGTTCGGCAAAATTAGTGGTTTTTTTTCAATTTTCCAAAAAAACAAGGGACTTTTCACAAAGTCCCTAATTTTGTCTTTATAGGTATTAGTTATATAAGGTATAAAAAAGATTGTGTTGTGTCCTTTTAATAATGCTGCAAAGTAAATACATTTATTTTTTTCTGCAAAAAAATTTTTTATGTTAAATAACATATTTTTGATACTTTTTCAAATAAAATAATAGTTATTTTTTAATAAAATTAATATTAAAAATGCTAATTATTTAATATTCAATTAATTATCATAATAAAAATTTAGCAAAAAATTTTCAGGAAAATGTACAAAAAAATAAAAAAAATACTACATTTGTTTCACAAATTTTTCCGATTTCGCCAAACCTGATATGAATTAACAATATTTTGCCACAAAATGTATGCACCCGGTCCAATTGCTGCGATTGGATTAAGATATGTCTGGGCGAGCCACATTCCAAGAATTGTATTTTTCTGTCCCAAACTTTGTCCTGCGGCAATTTTGTCGTCATATTTTGCACCAATAGTTTTGCCTGCAAAAAATTGAAAAAGACAAATCGCCAGCGCACCTGAGGCAATAATAATTTCAATACTGTAATTTTTCGCGTCTTGCGCCACAATAAACTCAACACAACGTCCGGCAGCAATCGCAAGGGCAATTACCCACAAATAAAACGAAATTTCGGAACGGCGTAAAATTATTTTGTTAATTTTTGGTAAAAAATGTCTAAATATTTGTGCCAAAAAAATCGGCAAAAGCATCATCAACGCCAAACGCTGTAAAATATTTAAAAAAGATGAAAAAAAACCGATTTCTTCGCCAAGATGATGGTAAATCAATGGGAAAAAAAGCGGTGCAAAAACCGCCACCGAAACGTTGATAATCAAACTGTAAGCGGCAACGGAAGCAATTTTTCCGCCCAACATTGCTGTAATTACGGGCGCAGAATTTGCAGTCGGAATTAGCAAACAAATCATAAGTCCCTGAGCCACAACAGGATGAAAAGGCGAAACGATAAAATAAATCGTCAGACAGCCGACAATTTGAATAAGCAAAAGCCAAATGTGCATAGTGGAAAAGCGGATATGCCGCAGAGAAACGCTGCAAAAAGTGATAAAAAGCATCGTAAAAATCAAATACGACATTAGCCACTCAAAAGAGGCAAAAAAATCATAAAAAATGCCGCCGACAAGCATTGTAACGGGCATCATATAAGGTCGTATTTTTTTTAGCATTTTTTTTAAAATATAAAAATAGCGCACAAAAATACGATTTTTTTTGTAATTTTGCGTTTTAAAATTTTAATTTTTATGCAAAAACCATCAATTCCAAAAGGCACGCGCGACTTTACGCCGCAGGAAACAACGGGGCGGAATTATATTTTTGACACAATAAAATCTGTTTTTCAACTCTTTGGTTATCAGCAGATTGAAACGCCGGCGATGGAAAATATTTCGACACTTCTTGGCAAATACGGCGAAGAAGGCGACAAACTTTTGTTCCGTATTCTTAATTCCGGTAATTTTTTAGAAAGTGTCGGCGATGAGGATTTTTCACAAACTAATTACTTGAAAATCAGCAATAAAATCAGTGAAAAAGGTTTGCGTTACGACCTGACAGTGCCTTTTGCGCGTTTTGTGGTTATGAATCGCGAAAAAATAACTTTTCCGTTCAAACGTTTTCAAATTCAGCCCGTTTGGCGTGCCGACCGCCCCCAACGCGGGCGTTACCGCGAATTTTATCAGTGCGACGTTGATGTTATCGGCAGCGATTCGCTTTTGAACGAAGTGGAATTGATACAAATTATTGACGCAGTTTATAAACGTTTGAATATTAATGTTTTAATTAAAATAAACAATAGGAAAATTCTTTCGGGAATTGCCGAAATTATTGGCGCAAAGGACAAAATTATTGATATTACGGTTGCCATTGACAAAATTGATAAAATCGGTTTGGAAAAAGTTAATGAAGAATTATTTGCAAAAGGAATTGATAATCAGACAGTTGAAAAGTTAAAACCGATTTTGTTGCTCAAAGGTACAAATACCGAAAAATTGGAAAAATTAAAAGAAATTTTGCAAAATTCCCAAATCGGCTTAAACGGAATTTCGGAAATGCAAAAAATCTTTGATTTGCTTGAAAATCTGAAACTTACAACCGAAACGGAACTTGATTTGACCCTTGCACGCGGCCTGAATTATTATACGGGCGCAATTTTTGAGGTCAAAGCACTTGATGTGGAAATCGGAAGCATTACCGGCGGCGGGCGTTACGACAATTTGACAGGGATTTTCGGGCTTGATGGCGTTTCGGGCGTTGGAATTTCGTTTGGTGCCGACAGGATTTATGATGTTCTGAATCAACTCGGCGGTTTCCCGCAATTTTCTGATAATCAAACAAATATAATGTTTGCTTGCTTTGGCGAGCAAGAACAGAAATTTGCGTTTGGCTGGGCAAATGATTTGCGAAAAAACGGTTTTAACGTCGAAATTTACCCTGATGCCGCAAAAATGAAAAAACAAATGGCTTATGCCGACAGCAAGCGGATTCCGTTTGTGGCAATAGTTGGCGACAACGAAATGCAACAGCAAAAAATTATGCTAAAAAATATGCAAACCGGCGAACAGCAATTAGTTACAAAAGAAGAGTTTGAAGAAAAAATGAAAAACAAATAAAAAGATGAAAAGTTTAAAATATTTGCTTCAAAAGGAATTTTTACAGATTTTCCGCAATAAAAGTGCGTTGGTTATGATTGTGTTGATGCCCACAATTATGCTGCTTGTGTTGCCATGGGCGGCTACTTTTGAACAAAAAAACATTAAACTTTCGATTGTCGATAACGACCGCAGCACTCTTACACATTCGCTTGCGGAAAAACTGTCGTCTTCTCAATATTTTAATTTACAACAATATACATCTTCTTATGGTGAGGCACTCAGTTCATTGGAAAATGACAAAAGCAACATTATTTTAGTTTTTCCTAAAAATTTTGAAAAAAATATTTTTCGCGAACATACGGTTGATTTTGCGCTCAGTATCGACGCTCTTAACGGACAGAAAGCAGGAGTTGGGCTTTCGTATATTTCGTTGATAGTTAACGATTATTTACAAAATTACCTGTCGAAAGCGATACACAAACCTTTGCCGCAGATAATTATCAGTCCCCAATATTGTTACAATACTTCGATGGAATATTTTTCGTTTATGGTACCCGGAATTTTTGTAATTCTGCTTACGGCAATAACAGCGATGTTTTCGGCATTAAATATTGTCCACGAAAAAGAAATTGGAACAATCGAGCAGATTAACGTAACGCCAATTTCTAAAGTTTCATTTGTTATTGCCAAAGTAATTCCGATTTGGGTGATTGGTTTTATTATTTTAACAATAGGAATAATAATCGCCCGAATAATTTACGACATTGTTCCGGTCGGCAACCTTTTTCTAATTTATTTTGCAGCAATTATTTATATTTTCGTGATTTCGGGAATGGGAATTATTACTTCAAATATCGCATCAACCGAGCAACAGGCAATGCTTCTTACATTTTTTACTTTAATGCCAATGATTTTACTTGGCGGACTTTTCACGCCCATAAGCAGTATGCCAGATTGGGCGCAGACAATCACAAAAATTAATCCTTTTCGATATATGGTAGAAATATTGCGTTTGATTTACCTGAAAGGCAGTGTAATGAGCGATATTCGCCCGCAAATAATTAAACTTGGTGGCTTTGCGATAGTGCTAAATTTCATAGCAGCAATAAGTTACAAAAAAATAAACAAATGAAAACAATTAATGAATATGCCAATGTGCTAATATGCCAATTATTTTTATTAAATTATTTATTATTAAGACAATGGATTTTTTAAAAATATTTTCAAAGCCAATAACAAAGGAAGTAATTGTTCAAATTATTTCTGAAATTCGTATGCAACCTGTTGAGTTTCAGAAAGTTTTTGATTTAATTTTTAATGAAAATAATAATATTGCATGGCGAGCGGCTTGGGTTGTCGATAATTTCAGTCGTAAAAATAATGACTGTATTTGCGATAAAATGAAAGTAAAATTGATGGATTTTTCTCAAACTGTTACAAAAGACGGACATTTGCGTCTCTGTTTGTCAATTTTATTGAACGCAGGATTACCTGCCAATGTTTCAGGCGAATTTATTAATTTTTGTTTTGGAAATATTTTAAATAAAAAAACAGCCGTTGCCGTAAAAGCACTGTCTGTCAAAATTCTGTCCAAAATTTGTGAAACAGAACCCGATTTGCGTAATGAACTGAAAGTTGTTTTGCAAAATATTGATATTCAAAATTATACAGCAGGAATGAAATCTGTTGTGAAACATTTTTTTAGTGATTTTAAATAAAAAAATTTTATCAAAATGGAACAAAAACCTCTGATTGTTGGGATTACAGGCGGTATTGGCAGCGGAAAATCGACCGTTGCGCGTTATTTGAGTGCGCAGGGCTACAAAATTTATGATTCTGACATCAGGGCTAAAAAAATTCAAAATTGTGATGAAAAAGTTCGTGCTGCAACAATACAATTATTTGGAAATCAGGCATATACACAAAACCAAATGAACCGCGCTTATGTGGCAAAATGTGTGTTCGAAGATAAAAATTTATTACAAAAACTTAATGAAATAGTGCACCCTGCCGTTAAAAAAGATTTTTTAGAATGGGTAAAAGAAAATTCAAACGAAAAAATACTTTTTTTGGAATCGGCAATTTTATTTGAAAGTGGTTTTAATTCGTTGGTTGATAAGGTTTTATTGATTTCGGCAAGTAAAGAAACACGAATTTTCAGAGTTATGCGCCGCGACAGCGCAACGCGCGAACAGGTTATCAAACGTATTGAAAGTCAAACAAATATGGAAGATTTGAAAAATCGTGCAGATATAGTGCTTTATACTGACGACGACATTGCGATGAGTGTTAAAATTTTTATTTTATTAAAAAAATTAAAAAACGAGAACTTCCAAAATTTTTGAAACCTGCGAAGGAATTAACTTAATTACTTTTGTTGTTGCGGGTAACAAAATCGCCTCGCCTTTTTCTACAAAGATTTGAGATTCAGATGTTTGCAGTTCAAATTTCCCTTCTGTGCAAAGTAAAACAGCAAAATTTTCAATTTCAGTGTAATCAAGAAACTGTTTGTTTGAAAATTCCATAAAACTTGTACTGAAATAATCACAGTTTATAAGAGAAACAAACTCATTTCTTTTATTTTGATATTCAATTTTATTATTTTGTGATTTTTTATAATTAATAACATCAATTGCCTGCTCTTTATGAAGTTCTCGTTCACGCCCAGCAGCATCTTTTCGGTTATAATCATAAACGCGATAAGTTATATCGCTACTTTGCTGAATTTCAGCAAGTAAGATACCTTTGCCTATTGCGTGAACAAGTCCGGCGGGAATAAAAAAAACATCGCCTGCCGAAACTTTTACACGTTGTAAAACATTTTCGAGCGTTCCGTCGGCAAGTGCCGAAGAATATTTTTCGGGCGTAATATCATCTGCAAAACCAAGAATAAGTTCGCTATCTTCTTCTGCATCAATAATATACCACATTTCTGTTTTACCAAACGACCGATGACGAGCCCAAGCGGTTTTGTCGTCTGGATGAACCTGAATTGAAAGATTATCATTGGCATCGATGAGTTTGAAAAGCAGCGGAAAATTTTGTCCGAATTTTTCGTAAATTGATTTTCCTAAAAGTTCATATCTGTAAGTATCAATAAGTTGCCTGAGAGTTTGCCCTTGCAGTTTACCATTTAAAACAACAGATTCATCACCCGCATAGCCCGACAAAACCCAACTTTCGCCAATATTTTCGGCGTTTTTGAGATTGTAAATTTTACCAAGTTTTTTCCCGCCCCAGATTTTTTCCTTAAAAATTGGCAAAAACTTTAACGGATATAATTGTGTTTGCATAAAAATTATTTTCTTTTACAAAAGTAAGGAATAATTTTTAACAATAAAATTTTTTAAATAAAAAACAACGGCAGCAAAATGCCGCCATTGTTGTAAAAAATTCCATCTTTTTGGGCTATAAATTACTCATATCCCGTTTTCGATGTTCCAAACAAAGGCGCGAATGCCGAGAATTTCGGCGGTGTCGTCAATTTGTTTGAGCGTGTCCAAAATTGGCTGCACTTTATGGTCTTCCACAACGATTAACATCGTGTCGTTAAGTGCGGGCCAGGCGTGCGTACCGAGATGCGGCTCGCCGCCACGGCTACCTTTGCCGCTTACATTTTGCATCTGCGTAAAACCCAAAACATTATGGATACGCATCATTTCGCGTACTTCGGGCTGCAATGCCTGTTCGTATATTATTAAAATTGCTTTCATCTTTTTATTTACGATTTACTATTTATTAAATTTACGATTGACGATTTACGATTGACGATTTACGATTGACGATTTATTTTTAACTTTTAACTTTTAACTTTTAGTTTTTAATTAAAAAATGGTAAATGGTAAATGGTCAATTTCCTTATGTCTTTTCGGATTTGCAATCCGAAAATGGTTATTATCAGGATTTCAAATCCTTTGCGACAAAGGACATCGTTATTTCCGTAGGATAAATCCTACGGTTAATAAAGTGCTGTCCCTGCGGGACACACCATTTACCATTTACTATTTTTTAATTAAAAGTTAAAAATAAATCGTAAATCGTAAATCGTAAATCGTCAATCGTAAATCGTCAATCGTAAATCGTAATTCTTCATTCTTCATTCTCTCTTTACTTTGAACTGCGGGACAGGCGGAAGCCCAAAAAGCTGCCGCGACCGTCAGGGCTGCCGCCGTTGCGGGAAGACACTCGGCAATCCTGCGCGAAGTCGGACCAACTGCCGCCACGACTCACGCGGTAAGAGCCGCTATCAGCACCCTGCGGGTTGGTCTGTGCATCTGCGGTATAGTCAGCGTACCAATCATTACACCATTCCCAAACATTACCTGTCATATCATAAAGTCCAAGTTCATTTGCCTGCTTCGTTTTTACTGCGTGAGTGCCAAAATTTTCATTTGCTGTGCCCAAAGCATAAGAATTATTATAATACCAAGCAACTGCATTCAAATCATTGCTGCCCGAATACAAATAACCCTTGCTTTGGCTGCCGCCTCTTGCCGCATACTCCCACTCCGCCTCAGTAGGCAAACGAAAGGTCTTGCCTGTCTTTTGGTTAAGTTTTACAAGAAAATCCTGAATGTCCAGCCAACTTACCTGCTCAACAGGAAAATTTGTACCCTTGGTATTAAAATAACTTGAGTTAGCGCCCATTACCGCTTCCCACAACGCTTGCGTTACTTCGGTTTCGCCAATAAAATAATCATTGGTCAAAGTAACTTTGTGTGCGGGTTTTTCCCAATCATAAGCCAAAGTGTCGCCCTCGTTTGCACCCATAGTAAAAGTGCCTGCTTTCACTTCTACCATCGTAAAACTCACCCCATCAACCGTAAAAACTTCGGTTTTGGGCGTGTTGCCGTTTCCGCTCGGCTCGTCTTTCTTACAAGCCGAAAAAATTGTCGTTGCCATTAAAGCAACTGCTAAAATCATTTTTTTATTCATCTTTATTTTTAATTTAAAAATTATTTATTTAGAAAAATATTTTTAATTCTTATTTAGCCCGTGAGGGCTTGATTTTCATAACCGTAGGTCAGCGACCTGCGGTGTGCAAATCAACTTACCTGCTGCCCGTATGGGCAGAACTTACTTTTGTCCTGCCACTACGGGCAGAATTTGTCGGTTTTTTCTGTTTCCGCAGGTTACGCTACGCTCACCTGCGGTTATGCAAATATTGCCCTACGGGCAAATTGGATAAAAATTTTTGCAAAAATACAAAATATTTACCATTTAGCCATTTACTATTTTTAAATTTACGATTGACGATTTACGAATTATTTTTAACTTTTAATTTTTAGTTTTTAATTTTAAAAATGGCAAATAGTCAATGGTCAATAGTCAATTTTTGTCTTTTGTCTTGATACTTGATACTTGTGTCTATTATCTATCAGCGTAAGCGGTCTATGCTCTATTGTCTATATTTCTTTTCCAATTTCCGTCTTTGGCGCACGACGCCATTTTTTGCAAAAATAGTATATAATGCGGGAACAAAGACGAGCGTCAGCAGCGTAGAAACCGTTAATCCGCCGATAACTACCACCGCCATTGGCGACCACATTTCCGCACCTTCGCCGCGGCTGATTGCAAGCGGAACCATTCCCAAAATTGCGGTAATTGAGGTCATCAACACGGGGCGCAAACGGCTTTCGCCGCCGCGAATAACTGCGTGCCGAACGCCCATTCCGCGTTCTCGGTTAAGATTGATATAATCCACAATTACAATTCCGTTTTTAACCACAATTCCGAGCAGCATAATTATTCCAATAATTGACATCATATTAAGCGTATGCCCGGTAATCCACAGCGCAATCAGTGCGCCGGACAGGGCAAAAATAATTGTCGTCATATTAATAAACGGATAAGTCAGCGACTCGAACTGCGAAGCCATAACCACAAACACGAGCAGCAAAATCAATGCGCCAAGCAATAACATATTGCTGTTGGATTCCTGCATATCCTGATATGAGCCGCTATAAACCACGTTAATATCAGACGGCAGTTCGGTAGAATTTACAATTTTCTTTGTCTCGGCAACAATTTTGCTCAACGGCACACCCGATGCCACACCTGCAACGGTAATTAAACGCTGGCGGCTTTTACGCTCAATAGTCGGCGGGGTAAAACGCTGAACAACATTGCCAATGTCGCGGATTTTTACCGACTGCCCCATCGGATTATAAATCAAAATATTTTCAATATCGTTGATTGAAGTACGAAATTCGGGTGCGTAAATCACGCGGATATTATATTCGTCGCCGCCTTCGCGATAAAGCGAGGCAATCGAGCCGCTCATTCGATTGCGCAAAAAAGTTGATGCGGTTGCAAGATTCAGACCGTTTAGAGCAAGTTTTTCGCGGTCGAAATCCACCTGATATTCGGGCTGATAATCCGAACGGCTAATTGTGATATTTTTAAAACCTTTAATTGTCTGAAATTGTTTTGCAAACTTGGCGGCAATAGTATCTGTTTCTGTAAAATCGTAGCCATAAATTTCCACGTTAAGCGTTTGCTGCCCGCCTGCTGCCTGCATTCCGCCGCCGGCAATCACATTTACCTTTTTAATATCGGGAATTGCATTCAAATAAGCGCGTATTTCGTCGGCAATTTCAAACTGCGTTTTGGTACGTTCACTTTTACTTATTAAACGAACATTTAACGAGGCAATATTATCGCCATTGTTGCTCAACTGCGCATAAGTATTGTTGCTACTTGGCAAACCCGTCGAAAAATTGACCACTTGAACTTCGTCTTTATATTTTTCTCTAATATATTTTGAAATATTTAAACATAAATCACGTGTAATATTGTTTTTTGTGCCTATCGGCAATTCTATTGTTGCCGAAATACGCGCATTATCCGAAGCAGGCATAAATTCGCCGCCTATTTGCCCTGCGAAAAGAGGCAACAAACTTAAAATAAACAAAACCAACCCTAATAATATTACCATTCCACGATGTAAGGTAGCCCATTCAACTATTTTAGCATAAAATTTATCCAAATTATTTAAACCTCTTTCAATAGGACCATAAACAGTATTAAAAAATCCGGAACGTTTTACATCTTTTTTCATCAATTTTGACGACATCATCGGCGTAAGCGTAATAGCCGCCACAAGCGACATCACAATCATTATTGTAACAATCCAGCCAAGTACGCGGAACATAATTCCAGCCATACCTGACATCATTGTAAAAGGTAAAAATACCGCCACCAAAGTCAATGTTGAGGCAACGACAGCCATCGAAACCTCGTTTGTACCTTGTGTAGAAGCACTGTACGGGTCAGAGCCGCGCTCAATATGTTTTGTAATGTTTTCCAAAACCACAATCGCATCATCGACCACAAGCCCGATACATATTGTCAAGCCGCTGAGGGTTACAATATTAATTGAGCCGCCGGTTAAATAAAGGAAAATAAACGCCGACACAAGTGAAATAGGAATTGTTACGATAATAATTACAGTCGCTCGCCAGCGTCCCAAGAAAAACATTACCACAAGCATTACAAAAACAAAAGCCAGAATAACGGTTTCTTCCAAACTGCTAATTGTATTGTTAATGTTGGTCGAAGTGTCCATAATCACGTTCAATTTCACGTCCGCAGGCAAGTTTTGCTGCAAAGCAGGCAGCATTTTCTTAACTTTATTTACAATTTGAACCGAATTTGAACCCGACTGTTTTTGTATTACAATAGTTGCGCCCTGCACTTCATTAGTATATGAGCGTTGAATATGTTCCTGAACGCTATCCTTAACCATTGCAATATCGCGTAAGAAAACATTTTTACCCCCGACAGTTCCCACAACTACATTTTTAATTTGTTGCGGGTCGGTAAATTCGCCTTTCACACGCAAAGTATAAGAATTATTACCCACTTCAATATTTCCTGCGGGCGTATTCAAGTTTGCGAGTGCAATATTTTGCGAAATTCCTTCGACAGTCATATTGTACGCAGCCATTTTGTCGGGGTCGACATACACCAGAATTTCGCGTTCGGGCGCACCCATAATCGACACCGCCCCTACGCCGCCGATACGCGCCAACTGATTGGCGATTCCATCGTCAAGAATTTTGTAAAGTCCGGGCAAACTTTCTTTTGCCTGCGCCGAAATCATCAAAACAGGAATCATATCGGTCGAAAACTTGAAAATAATGGGATTCGACGAGCCGTCGGGCAACTGCATTTTTATAAGTTCAAGTTTATCGCGCACATCGTTGGTCAGTTGGTTAATATCTTCGCCCCAATTAAATTCCATCGTTATTACCGAAGTATTCTCTTTGGATTGCGAAGTAAGCGTTTTCAGATTTTCAACGGTATTCAAAACGCTTTCCATCGGGCGCGTAATATTGGTTTCAATATCTTCGGCGCTTGCACCCGGATACATAGTTATAACCATCAAAGTGTTGGACTCGATGTTCGGATAAAGGTCAACAGGCAGCGTTGAAAGCGAAAAAACGCCCATTATCACAATCGCTATAAATATTAATGCGGTAGAAACCGGATTCTTTACCGCTGTTTCGGTTATTTTCATCTTTTTTTATTTATGAATATAGAAGTTAGAAGTCGGAAGTTAGAAAAGTAAACTTTAACTTTTAACTTTTAATTTTTAATTCTCAATTCTTTTGTCATTGCGCATCTTGCCCGCAATCTGAAATATTGTTTTTTCCGCAGGCAACGCTACGCTCGCCTACGGTTATGAATATTTTGCCCTTCGGGCATTTTTACCATTTTCAATTCATCATTCTTCATTCTTAATTTCCCCGCCCAAGGCGTTGCCGTTGGGCTGCGTTATATTGTGCCTGCGGCACGTAATACATCTTTTATGGTTGCAAACCATTTATAAATCAGCCCAATCCCAACGGGTTGGGCGTTTTTTGGGGCGAAAGTATCCTGCACTGCTGCATCAAGGTTTCCGCATTCTCGGAAAGTATCCCGCACTGCTGCGACAGGGTTTCCGCACTCTCGGAAAGTATCCCGCACTGCTGCGGCAGGGTTTCCGCACTCTCGGAAAGTATCCTGCACTGCTGCGGCAGGGTTTCCGCACTCTCGGAAAGTATCCCGCACTGCTGCGGCAGTGTTTCCGCCACTATCCGCTACCTTTGCCAAGGTTTTTTTCCGTAATCTGAAGAATACGGTTAATAAAGTGTTGTCCCTGCGGGACAATTTTATTGACCATTGACCATTTACTATTTACCTCATTTATACCTTATTTTATTACTGAACAGCCTCAGTAGCCAAAATTGTAGCATATTTTTAATCTCATTACCTCATTTTTTGCAACTTTTTTAATAAGGTAATGAGGTTTGTATTGTTTGTATTGTTTTTATCTTTTTGCTACTGAGGTTGTTTTGTTTTTTTAATGAGGTGAAAATGAGGTTTTTTCATTAATCATTAATCATTTACCATTTTAGAAATTAGAAAACTTTTAGTTTTTAATTTTTAACTTTTAATTCCAAATGGTAAATAGTAAATGGTCAATGGTAAATAGTCAATGTGTTTTATTCTGCCACAGGACGCACAGAGTCACCATGCGTCTTGCCGTAGTTGGCCAAGTAGGCGAGACCGCTGCCGAAGAACAAGTAGAAAGCACCGGTACTGTTAAGCTCTGTACTGCTCCAATATGTGCCGCTCGTGCCTACGTTGTAGAGCGAACCGTCATAGATTTCGCGAAAGCCGGCAGCAGGCAGAAAAATGCTTTTACCGGTAGAAAGGTCGGTAAATTTAGTACCAAAAACGCCATCTACCTGTAACCACTCGTTTTTCACCTTGTCTTTTTCAAACAAAGTACCAATTTCAGCAATAGTAGGAACTCGCCAGCCAGCAGGGCTTGGGTCGTTTGCCTTTACCCATACAGAATCCACGCTGCTAGTTTTGTCCCAACCGGTTACAGCACTTGCGTTTATATTGTCGTAAGCGGTCTTACGATTCCACTGGTAAAGCATTCCGTAATCGGTGGGCTTGGAAACAAAAGTCCCAAAAGTGCCTACGTTGCACTTTGCCCAACATACGCCGTTAATTACTACACCGCCATCTTTCTCTACTACGGTGTTGTCGTTGCAAACCGGACAATCATTCGATTTGCAAGCGGTAAAAATACCTGTTGCTAATATTGCAACTGCGAAAATCATTTTTTTCTTTTTCATATTAATAATGAATTTAAAATTTATTTTTATTTTTAATTAAGAATTTCATTTTTCCCCCGCCCAAGGCGTTGCCGTTGGGCTGGATTATATTGTGCCTTCGGCACGTAATACATTTTTTATGGTTGCAAACCATTTATATCCCAGCCCAATCCCAACGGGTTGGGCGTTTTTTTGCGTTTTTGCCATTTTATCAGGTAATCAGGTTTTATTTTGGATTTATTTCGTTGTTACTCAGGTTGTTTAGTTTTTTATCAGGTGAAAATCAGGTAATTTTCTTTGTTTTATTTTTCAACCCGTGATTCGCATTATTTACTATTTTTTTTTTTATTGAAATAATTCGTAAATCGTAATTCGTCAATTAATTACCTGCACCTGTGCCCCGTCCTGCAATTTTGTCTGACCGGCAATAACAACGGTTTGTCCGTCTGTTAAGCCCGAAAGGATTTCATATTCGTTGCCAATGCGATTTCCGATTTGCACTTCGGTGTAATGAACTTTGTCGCCATCAACAACATAAACGAACTTCACGCCCGAACCCTGCTGCGAAACCACCGCACGGTCGGGGACGAGTACTCGCTTTTGTTTTCCAAAATTTACAAAAACGCGCCCAAACATTCCCGGACGTATTTTTCCCGCAGGATTTGCCAATTTCACATCAGCGGCAAATGTGCGCGTAGCAGGGTCGATTGTCGGATAAACAAGCCCGATTTTCCCCGAAAATTTATCATTTGGCAAAACATCAAAATTCACATCAACCGTCATTCCGAGTTTTATTTGCGGAAAATACGATTCTGAAATATTTATCGTCAGTTTTACCGGATTTATCTGCATAACAGTCAATATCGGCACCTGTCCGTTGAAAAGGTCGCCATCGTCATAATTTCGCGCAGTTACAACGCCCGTCAGCGGACTGAGCAGATATGTATTTTCGTTCGTGTTTTTGAGGTTGGTTTGCGCCACCTCAAGTGCGGTTCGCGTATTGTCGAGGTCTTGCTTCGACGCACCGCCAACGTTATAAAGTTGTTCCACGCGGTTAAAAGTTTCCTGCAAATTATCTACCTGCGTTTTGAGCACGTTTTGTTGCACGGCATCCATTTGCACAAGGCGTTGCCCTTTTGCAATGCGGCTGCCCACTTCCACAAAAATTCTGCGGATTCTGCCCGGCGTTTGCGGGGCGATACTGTTTTTCGCCTCAGGCAAAACCGTTGTGGTAAAACTTGCCGTTTGTTCCACTTCGCGCGCCTCAACTTGTTGTACCCGCACTTTTGCAATCGCTGTACTGTCCGCTGCGGCGGTGGCAGCAGATTTGGTTGTTTTACCTTTGCCGCACGAGGCGACCGCCAACAAAACTGTTGTAATAATTATCGGTATAAAAATTATTTTTTTCATTATAATTTATTTATTTTTTTATTTCAAAAATATTATTGTTTAAATTTTTTATATATAAAATTTACTTTTTAATCAGGTAATCAGGTTTTCTAATTTGGTTATTTTATTGTTACTCAGGTTGTTTCGTTTTTAAAATCAGGTAAAAATCAGGTTTTTATTTTTTAAAATTTTCAAATTTCTACCTTCTAACTTCGTCTTGATAATTGCGTCTATTATTCTGTTAATTTTTAATGAATTTCCATAAAATTTATAAAACAACCTGTTGCTGTCATTGCGCATCTTGACCCGCAATCTGAAATGTTATTTATTGTTAAATTTTATTGTGTCCTTTGTGTTTTTCTTTGTGAACTTTGTGGTAAAATATTTTTTTTAACCACAAAGAACACAAAGTTTTACACTATGTTCACAAAGATTTTTTTCATTGCTTGAGATTGCGGGTCAAGCCCGCAATGACGTTTTCTCTATTTTTAGTATATTATACAGGAAAAATTTCCCCATTTTCTAACTTCTACCTTCAAACTTCTAAATTATTCTTGCGTCTAATTCGTTTTTCCAATTAATAATTCCAAATCGGCTTTAGCGGATAAATAATTTGCAACTGCCTGCCGATGTGCAAGTTGTGTTTGCGTAACTTGTAACGCTGCATTTTGCAATTCTAATATTGTTCCCATTCCTGTTTCATATCTTTTTGAGGAAATATTATATCCTTTTTGCGCCAAAGTTTCATTATCTTTTGCCGCCTGAATCTGTTTAGCCGCCACGTCCATACTGTTTTGTGCTACGCGAACCTGTTCGTCTATTGAATTTTTCAAATAATCTCTCTGAATTTCAAGTTCTTCAATTTGAATTTTTGTCTGTTTTTCGGCAGCGGTATTTGTAAAAATTGCAGAAAGCGGAACGCTTAATTGCAGCCCTGCGATTAATCCCTTCGAATACCACGAACTGCTTGCCGGCGTTGGCTGATGCGTAAAAGGATTTTCGCCCGCTTTATTGCTTGTACCCTCGTAAGTAAAATTTCCAAACGCCGCTAAAGTTGGCATTCTCAGTGTTTGTTGCATTTGCAGGGCTTTATTTAATTGCATTTTTTGAATATCCAACTGTTTAATATTTGAGTTTTCGCTTGCAGAAAGAAGTTGCAAACTGTTGTTATCCATAATGCCGCTTTCATATTCAGCCAAACTTCCAATAATCGCCATAGGCATTGATGCATCCACGCCCATAAGAATTTTCAGATACATTTTTGCCTGCTCAATGGCATTTTCTGTCAATAATAAATTCGGCTGTAAATTTTGCATTTGCACTTTTGCCGAAATAGCATCATATTCCGCACTTATGCCTGCCTCAAAACGTTTTTGCGCCTGCTTGTACGATTCTTCGGCAAGAGAATAACCTTGCTGCAAAGTTTTGTACGAATCCTGCGCTAAAAGTACATTATAATACGCTTTTGTAACCTGATTTCGCAAACCTAATTTTGAGGCGTGTGCCTTTTCTACCGCCAGTTGCATATCAAGTTTTGTCATTTGAATTGATTTCCACAATCCCGGCGCAAAAAGTGGCAAACCCAAATTTAATTGTGCATTTGCAATATAATCCGTTGATAATTTTATTACCATTCCCGCAATATTCATTGTTGCAGGTGCAAGATATTTGCTGCCTTGTGCCGATGCACTTAACGACGGCAAAATACCATACCACGCGGCTTTCTGCGCATAATCCACACGTTGAATTTCCTTGTCGGCAACTTTAACAGTCGGACTTTCGCTCAAAGCGATGCGAATGGCATCGTCGAGCGAGAGAGTTGTTGTATCTGTCTGTGCTGCAATAATTTGTGCGCACAGCATTATTCCTAATATTATTACTGTTCTTTTCACTTTTCAATTTATTTATTTCAAGATTTGGCTTACGCCGATTTTCAATTCATATTTCAAAATTCCAAAATTATTGTATTTTAATTTTTAACTTTTAATTTTTAACTTTTGATTATCTATGCTCTATAAGCGTAAGCGGTCTATGCTCTATGTTCTAAACTTATTATAATAATTTTCCTCAAAATATTTCATACCGCGCTCATTCACAATTATATGTATAAACATATCGTTGAAAAACTGCACAATTCTTTTTTTCGAGAACGTGCGCCCCAGCATTTTTTCAATTTCTTTAATGCCGTTGCTGTGCGCATAAAGCAGGTTGTAGGCAAGCAACAATTCCACGTCCAAATCGTCTCGATAATAACCTTCGGCAATGCCCTGACGGATATTTTTCTCAAAAGTACTTTTGAACAGAGCAGTATGCAACTCGCGGATTTCTTCGAAAATTTTCGGATAATATTTTTCTATATCTTCGCGGATAATATTGTCGTTATTATCGGCAAACTCGTATGACTTGCTCACAATCAGCAGCAACGCCTCAACCGCACTGCGCCCGTTAAAAATTTTGGCAAACCGCTTCACGCTTTCGTTGTAAACCAACTTCGACAGTTCGCGGATAAGGTCTTCTTTTTGAGGAAAATAACTGTAAAATGTCTTTTTTGAAATGCGCAAATCGCGGCAAATATCGTCAATAGACACGCGGCGAATACCAAATTCGCGAAAAAGCCGCGTCGCCGTATCAAAAATCTGTGTCTTTTGTTCTTCTATTTTTGCCATATTTTTTGTCTTTTCAAAAAACGGCGCAAAGGTACAACACAAAAATCAATTACAATAATTTTTCAATAAATTTTTATGTTAAATAATATTAAAACACTGTAATTCAATATCTTATTTAAGGAAAAACGGAAACTTTAAAATTTTTAAAGTTTTTAGAGGATAAATAATTCAGTCGCAAAGCGTGTACAAATCGGCACGCGGATTGACTAAAATAACCGGAATATCGGAATTGATAATTGTTTTGCGTTCGGGCGGTCCGAAAATCACATCATCAAGTCCGTAAGTCCGTGAGGCACTGATTAATAACAAATCAAAATTTTCTGCTTTTGCAATTTCTACCGCCTCTTTTGCGAGTTTAAAACTGTCTTTTTTTGCAGGTTTTATCGTATAATTTAACGAAAATTTGTCAAAAAAAGCGCACATTTTTTCAACCGTAGTTTTTGCCTTTGAACCGTAGTCATTTGCCTGTAATACAGTTATTTGCGTTGCAAAAAAACGCCCAAAAGCAGCAGCAAACTGTGCTTTTTCAATTTCTTCTTCCAAAAAAGTTACGGGAACCAGAATTCTTTTTGCCTCAAAAGCATTAAATTCATTTTTCCAAAAAACATACGGAATACGCAAATCTCGGCAGGCATTCAAATATTTTTGAACCGTATTTGTTTTATTATCAGTCAGTTGCACAATCAAAAAAGACGCTTCAATTTCCTCACAAAATTCGCAAATATTTTCAATTTCACATTCGACAATCAGCCGAAATTCTTTTTTGAATTTTTCAGCCAAAACCGCCCATGCCAGCGCAATAAGCGTTTTTTCGTCTTTATTTTTACCAATTACTAAAACCATTATTTTGAAAAATTTTCCACAAAAATACGAAATTATTTAAAATGAAAAATATCCGAAAATTTGATAATGATTTAGCAGAATTTTCGTATTTTTGCAAATCCAAAATCACAAAGACCATTTTCGTATTTTCTTTTTTTTATAAAAAATGTTAAAATTAAATAGTCAATGGTAAATAATTAAATTGTAAATAATTTTTATGCCTCATTTGCCGCCATTAATTTCCGACCTTGCTTTGATACTTATCACGGCAGCAGTTACTACTTTGATTTTCAAGAAGTTAAAGCAGCCGCTGGTCTTGGGTTATATCATTGCCGGTTTTATCGTAAGTCCTCATTTGGGCTTTACGCCCAATGTGGCTGACGAAAAAAATATCGAAATTTGGGCGGAAATCGGCGTTATTTTCCTTCTTTTTTCGCTCGGTTTAGAGTTCAGTTTTAAAAAATTGATGCGAGTCGGCGGCTCGGCTTCGATAACGGCAATTTTTGAAATTGTCTGCATTTCGCTTTTGGGATTTCTCACAGGCAAACTTTTGGGCTGGAAAACGATGGATTGCCTTTTCTTGGGCGGAATGCTTGCAAGTTCATCAACCACAATTATCATTCGCGCTTTCGACGAATTAAACTTAAAATCAAAGCATTACGTCAAAACGGTCTTCGGAATTTTGGTTGTCGAAGATATTGTTGTCATTTTGTTAATGGTGCTGCTTTCGACAATCGCCGTTACGCAAAATTTTGAAGGTGTAGAAATGAGTTTTACCGTTCTGAAACTCGGTTTTTTCCTGATTTTGTGGTTTTTGATGGGGATTTTTATTATTCCCACATTATTAAAAAGAGCAAAAAAACTGCTTGACGACGAGGTTTTCCTTATTTTATCAATCGGACTGTGCTTGGGAATGGTTTTTATGGCGACAAAAGTCGGTTTTTCGGCAGAACTTGGCGCATTTATAATGGGTTCGATTTTGGCAGAAACAACATCGGCAGAAAAAATTGAGCATATTTTTCAGCCGGTAAAAGATTTATTCGGCGCAGTTTTTTTCGTTTCAATCGGAATGATGATAAATCCGGCGGTAATTGTCGATTACGGCTGGGAAGTGTTTTTGGTTACTTTGCTTGTGATTTTCGGCAAATTTTTTACCACGGCGATGGGCGCAATTCTTTCGGGGCAAACGCTCAGGCAGTCGGTTGAAGTTGGAATGAGTATGGCGCAAATCGGCGAATTTGCGTTTATCGTGGCTACTTTGGGAATGAGTTTGGGCGTGATTTCCGATTTTCTCTTCCCTGTGGCTGTCGGCGCAAGTGCAATTACCACATTTTCAACGCCTTATATGATTAAATATTCGGATAATTTTTATAATTTAATAGAAAAAATTATACCCAAAAAATGGCAGGAATATATTGCAGCGTATTCTTCGCGCGCCGATAACGCAAAATCGGAATCAGAAACTCGTAAATTAATTAAAAATATATTAATTATTGTTATAATAAATATAATTTTATTATCCTCAATATCAATACTTTGCGTGCGTATCCTTTTACCTGCTTTAAATCACGAAATGAGCGGAATTTTTCCACAAATGATTACGCTTATCGTGGGTTTGCTGCTTTATGCGCCGTTTTTATGGGCGTTAATGTTCAAAATTCCAAACTATATCAGCAACGAAGTTTTGATAAAAGACGAGACCTACAATCGTCGAAAAATGCTCGGAATTGAGATTGTACGCTTTATTTTAGGACTTTTTTTCATAACTTTTTTGGCAGAAAAATGTTTTGGAATAAAAATCGCAATTTTAGTTATTGTTCCGATTTCACTGATTTTTTTAGTTATTTTTAGGAAAAATTTAAAAGCATTTTATAAATTATTGGAAAAACGCTTTGTGTTCAACCTGCATTCGCGCGAAATTGATGAAATTGAAAAGGCACCAATGGCAAAACTTAAAAATCGTTTGCGCGAGCGTAATGTAAATTCGTCGGATTGGGACGTACATTTGGCGGATTTGCAAACGCCGCAATGCGCCGAATATATTGGGCGGTCAATCAGAGAGTTACAGTGGCGCGAAAGGTTTGGAATTAATGTAATTTATATAAAAAGAGGCGAACAAACGATTTATTTGCCGAATCCGGAAGTGAAAATTTTACCTTTCGACCACGTTGGCGTGTTTGCTTCCGACGAAATTTTAGAAAAATTTAAACTCGAGTTTTATAAAAAAAATAAATTATTATTGTCAGATATTGCCGCAGAAGATATTGCAGTGGAAAAAATTGGTATTTACGAAAACAGTCCGCTGCTGGGAAAATCCGTGCGCGACTCGCAAATTCGCGAAACAACGGACGGAATTGTTGTTGCTATTGAGCGCAACAATAACCGCATTCTTGCCCCTTCGCCCGATTTTGTTTTTCAGGAATATGACCACGTGTGGATTGTCGGCGATATAAAACGTTTGAAAAACTTAGTAAGTTAAAAGTTAAAAACTAAAAACTAAAAATACTTTTTGAATATAGAACATAAAGCAAGGAACATAGACAAAAGAAAATATATAGGGCACTTCTAATAATTAAAAACTCTGCTGTCATTGCGGGCTTGACCCGCAATCTCAAACAATGAATAGTGAGAAAAATTGTCTATATTTTATAAAGTAACTGTAATATAACTTGTTAAATAATAACGTTTTAGAACATATCAGATTGCGGGTCAAGCCCGCAATGACAAAACGAGGTTTTGTTA
>Ga0209629_10000108_pt1 | contig 36755 bp, 28 predicted proteins | sample TergutCu122P5_FD_187286 | JGI IMG/M metagenome (GOLD analysis project Ga0209629, IMG submission 187286) | Cubitermes ugandensis P5 segment gut microbial communities from Kakamega Forest, Kenya - Cu122 P5 (SPAdes) (version 2) | ecosystem: Host-associated > Arthropoda: Insects > Digestive system...
AAGTAAAACGTATTACTTCCAATAGCGGTATTATAAATTCCTGCCGACAGATTAAGCAAAGACCCATATCCGAAAGACACATTGCCTTGCCCATTATTTCCGGTAAACCCTGCTAAAACACCGTTTATCTTGAAAAAGATACCAGAGGAATTAATTTCAAGTTGTGCCGATACGTGTGTGATGCAAACAAAAAAAATGAATGTAAAAATAGATTTTCTCATGACTATAAATATTTAATTAGTGAAAAATTTACGTTTTAAGTGTATTAATTATACGATGTTTGTATTATGCAACAAAATTAGTGGTTATTTTTTAATTATGCAAACTTTTTTTATAAAAAAATAATATATTTGTATCTGATTATTAATGACTACCTATTGTGTAAATCTATAAAACCTTCCGAATCATACATTTAGGAATGAAAAATAAATAGCTTATAATTGTTTGAATTGCCGAACCTGCATCCCGTTAGGGATGCTTCGCTCGGTAGAAAAAAGCATCCTGTATCCTCCTTGCATCCTGTTAAGGATGCATCCCTAATGGGATGTAAACAGCACAAAATCCATCATCTTGAAAAAAGTATTATAAGTTGTTTATTTTTCATGCCTTATTATTAAAATTCACTTTAAAATTAGAAAAGAAAACTTAATGAAAAAGACCCGCCCGACCTTATGCCTTAGAGCTGGGCGGGGCGAGGGTCGAGAGTTGGGCGGAGCGAGGGCTTAGACCTGGCCGGCTCTCGGGTATAGGGCTGGCCAGCTCTAAGGCGGGTATTCGGGCAGGTCTGGGCCATAGGGCCGGGCAGGTCAAAAAGTCGCTTATTTATAGGCGTGATTAATTTTAGGTAGCGAACGCTACATAGGTTAGGTAGCACTCGCTACTTATATCATGTAGCGACCGCTACAGGGTGAATGTAGTACTCGCTACACAAATACGTTTTCACTTTGGTTTTGTATGATTGATGGATTTCCTTGCAATGCCGAACATCTTTGAATAATTTTCCCGGTATATATTTTCAATATTGTCTAAAACTCAACACTCTTTCAATTTTCTCAAAAAAAGTTTACCTTTGTACTTTATTTTTTAATCAGTTGACAAATGACAGATAAAAGAATTCATCCTATTACGGATATTTTGGCAAAGTCTTTTCCTCAGAAAGATGTTCACGGTTCTATTTCCATGCCGGTATATATCACTGCCGCTTTTGAGTTTGAGACGGCAGAAGAAATGGAAGACGCTTTTCTCGGCAAAAGCGGAAAACATACTTATAGCCGGATTTCTAATCCGACGGTTGAAGCGTATGAAGCTCGCGTACAGTCTCTTTCAGGCGCAAAACACGTTGTGGCTGTTGCTTCAGGGATGGCTGCCATATCAGAAGTTTTTTTGACCATTGCTTCCGCCGGTTCAAATATTGTTACTTCGCCGCATCTTTTTGGAAATACATTTTCGTTGTTTCTTTTTACATTGAAAGAATTTGGCGTCGAAGTACGGTTCTGTAATCTATTGGATATCAAAGAAACAGAAAGACAGATCGACGAAAATACCTGTGCGGTATTTACCGAAATCATCACTAATCCACACATGGAAGTAGCTGATTTGGCGGCTTTGGCGAAGATTGCTCATCAAAAAGACGTTCCCTTGATTGCCGATTCGACTATTGTGCCTTGGACTGCGTTCAAAGCTTCTGATTTCGGTGTGGACATTGAAGTGGTATCCAGTACCAAATATATTTCAGGTGGTGCGACAAGCATCGGAGGATTGATTTTAGATTATCAAACTTTCAACTGGAGCCAATCGAAAAAACTTAAAAGTATTGCGGAAAAAGCAGGTGAACATGCATTTCAAGTTAAATTACGGGGAGAAATCAGCAGAAATATTGGAGCGGTAATGGCTCCACAGACTGCTTTCCTGCAAAACTTGGGTTTGGAAACCATGGACTTACGTTTCAGAGAAGCAAGCAGAACATGTCTGGAAATCGCCGAATTTTTGCAAAAACTGAAATATATAAAACAAGTGAACTACAACGGATTACCTTCCGACCCTTTTTATACAATCGGTAAAAAACAATTCGGAGATTATCCGGGCGCTATGCTCACATTTTCCCTGAAAGACAGGGCAGCCTGCTTTGCTTTTATTAACCGGTTGAAAATCATTCGGAGAGCAACAAATTTGTTTGATAATAAATCGTTGATTATTCATCCGGAATCGACAATTTACGGAACGTTGAGTCCCGAATACAAAAAAATGGTAGAAGTTCCCGATAACATGTTGCGCTTGTCTATCGGATTGGAAAATGTAAATGATTTGAAAGCAGATATTTTGCAAGCATTAAATTAATATTTCACGTATGAAAAAAATTATTATTTCCTTATTCTTTCTTTTGAATTGCTATTTTATGGTTTTTGCACAAAATGAACCGATACCCGTTTGTCGTCATGGTTTCGTTTATGAAATCAGTACTCAAAAAAATTGGGGATACAACAAACCGGTTGTTTTGACTGTTACCCCAAACTCTTCTGCAGACGCTAATGGTATTAAAGTTTATGACATTATTGAAGAAATCAACGGTAAAAAGACCGAAGGACAAACAATTGAAACAATTAACGATTGGTTGCAAAGTTCTGTAAACGAACCGTTAAAATTAAATGTTCGTAATCTGAAAGGCACTTCCAGAGTTGTATCTTTGATCAAAGAATGCACGCCGTCAAATGCACTTACCGAAAAAGATTTGGCAAGCATTTATTCGTTTTACAGTTTAGAAGATGCACAATTTCAAGTGTTTACTTGTCCGTTTAACACAAACGCTACTTCAGGCGTGAATTTAGAGTCGTATAAAACTTTCGGGTTTGCTCCTGCTGACAAGAATAATAAAGAGTTGGAAGAAGCTATCAACACAGTTATTCGTACTTCGTTGGAAGAAAAAGGATTAAAGTATGAGCAGAAAAATCCCGACTTGATTATCAATACCTATTATTCATACACTAAAAATCCAAATTATAATAAAAACAACGACAATGATAAACTTCCTACCGAAACTCGTTATGATGTGGTTACACATAAGATGGTTTCGTTGCCGATTTACTATAATCCTTTAATTAATTCAAAACAAGCGGAATATCTTTTGAATTTAGGTATTCGTTTTATGGATAGAAAACTTTCGGCCAATCATAGAGATGTTGTTGTTTGGGAATGCGGGTCAAATGAACTCATTCAGTCGGGAAATTATACAATGGAAAAATATGCCGTGTTTCATATTCCGCTGATGCTGATGCAATATCCTTATATTCGATCGAATGAAACAGTAAAGTTTTATTATGGTCATGCAAATTATAATTATACCGGAATCAACTACAATATTGATAAATTGAAAGAAATTGTCAGTATTGACGATTCATCTCCCGCTTCAAAAGTTGATTTGCAAGTTGGAGATAATGTATTGGAAATCAATAAAATTAAGTTTAATAATAATCCGAAATCAGCAGACAGTAACTACAAACAGTTTATTTTGAAAACCATGAATTTGCGGGATCCTAAAACGCAATTTACCAATGCGAATGGATTTACAAAATGTATGTTTTGGGATAAATTTAAGTACGCCCAAGTCAATCAGGAGATTATGAAGCCTGATTACAGTACTGCATTCGCCTATTTATTTTATTTTAGACCTTATATCAATTTATCTGGAACCAATATTGTTACTTTTTTGGTTGAAAGAAACAAACAAAAAATGGCGGTGGCGATAAAACCGATTATTTCGACAGAAGACATATTTCAAATTGTTAATTAGAATTAATCTTCTTTATTAATCCCTGCAAAACACTGCCGGGACCTACTTCCATGAAATCATCCGCACCGGCCGCAATCATATTTTGTACCGATTGCGTCCATTTCACGGGAGCCGTTAATTGGGCAATCAGATTGGCTTTGATTGTATCGGGATTGGTTTCGCCAATAGTACTAACATTTTGAAAGACAGGACAAATCGGCGATTTAAATGGAGTAGTATGTATCGCTTTTTCCAATTCTTTTTTTGCCGGAGCCATCAAGGGCGAATGGAAAGCGCCGCCGACACTGAGTTTCAACGCTCTTTTAGCGCCTGCTTCCAACATGCGTGCGCAAGCTGCATCAACACCACTGATAGTTCCCGAAATCACAACTTGTCCAGGGCAATTGTAATTAGCCGGAACAACAATATCGTCAATTTCCGCACAGATTTCCGCTACTTTTTCATCAGGCAAACCCAGAATGGCAGCCATCGTTCCCGGGTTTAGTTCGCCGGCTTTCTGCATAGCCAAAGCTCTTTTGTAAACCAATTGCAAACCGTCTTCAAAAGATAAAGCGCCTGCAGCAACCAAAGCCGAAAATTCACCCAGCGAGTGACCGGCAACCATTTCCGGACGAAATTCATCACCCATAACTTTAGCTAAAATAACCGAATGGAGAAAAATAGCCGGCTGAGTAACTTTGGTTTGGCGAAGGTCTTCGTCGGAACCTTCAAACATCAAATCCGTAATGCGAAAATTCAGAATACGGTTTGCATTTTCAAATAACTCTTTCGCTAAAGAATGGTTTTCATATAAATCTTTGCCCATGCCCGAAAATTGAGCGCCTTGACCGGGGAATACAAATGCTTTCATATCTTTATTTTTATTAAAAAACGGATGCAAAGGTATAAAGTTCCAAGTAAAAAACAAAATATCAAAAAATATTGATTAATTTTGCCCTCTAAATATCGGAAATACGATAGAAATTTTAATTATACAACTAAATATCTGTATTATGCATAATTTATTGAATGTTTTATTATGGTCAATGCCCGGAGGTCCGGAATTGATAATTCTCTTGATTATAATTCTTTTACTTTTCGGAGGAAAAAAAATACCTGAATTGATGAAAGGTATCGGCAAAGGTGTAAAAGGGTTTAAAGAAGGATTAAAGGATATTGAAGATGAGATTAATACGGACGATTCTTCAAAAAAATAATTCTAATCCTCTCTAAATCGCGGAATGGGCGCTCAGGAAATGTCATTCTGGGATCATCTGGAAGAACTCCGGTGGACGTTGTTCAGAATTGTTATTGCATTAGTTATTTTTGCAGTAGGGGCCTTTCTTATTATGCCTTGGTTTTTTGACAACATTATCATGGCGCCCGCCAGATCCGATTTTGTTCTTTACAGTTCGCTTTGTAAACTGAGTCAGCATTTTTCTTTTCTTCCCAATTTCTGCGATAATCAATTTCATGTGGATGTTATTAATATTGAATTGCTTGCGCCTTTTATGAGGCATTTGAGTACCTCGGGATGGCTTGCGTTGGTTTTGATTTGTCCTTATATTTTGTTTGAAGTCTGGAGATTTATTAGTCCGGCATTATATGAGAGCGAGAAAAAAAATGTACGTATCGTGTTTATGTTAGGTTCAGTGATGTTTTTCATCGGTTGTTTTTTTGGCTATATGATCATTTTTCCGATGTCTTTTCGTTTTCTTTATAACTATTCTTTAAGCGATACCATCCACAACGAAGTTTCTTTAGATTCTTATTTAGACACTTTTATCACATTGATTTTAACCATAGGAATAGTATTTGAAATGCCTTTGATATCGTGGTTATTATCCCAGATAGGCATTTTGAAGAAATCCTTTTTCAGGAAATACCGCCGTCATGCAATCGTTATCCTGATGTTTGCTGCAGCTGTTATTACTCCTACCACCGATCCCTTCAATTTAATGTTGGTATTTATCCCTTTGTATGCTTTATATGAACTAAGCATACTCTTTGTCAAGGAAGATCCGAAAGAAGAGGATGAAGAGGAAGTTTCATTACGTAAAACTTAATTATTGCCTTTGAAAACTATACAAACAACAAATAAAATTATGTACAAATCATTTTTATTTTCAGTAATACTTTGCCTATTGGCATGCATAAACTTAAATATTTATGCCCAAGAAAAACAAGCCGTTTATTTGGATGATTCAAAACCCATTGAAGCACGCGTCGAAGATGCGCTTTCCCGGATGACTTTAAGAGAAAAAATCGCTATGATTCATGCGCAGTCTAAATTCAGTTCGGCAGGAGTTCCCCGGTTAGGGATACCGGAAAACTGGATGTCCGACGGACCTCACGGTATCCGGGCGGAAGTCCTTTGGGACGAATGGAATACTGCACATTGGACGAACGATTCTTGTATAGCATTTCCGGCTTTGACTTGTCTGGCTGCCTCTTGGAATCCGCAAATGGCAGCGCTATACGGTAAATCCATCGGAGAAGAAGCTCGCTATCGAAATAAAAACGTGTTGTTAGGCCCCGGCGTAAATATTTACCGAACACCGCTCAACGGTCGTAATTTTGAATACATGGGTGAAGATCCTTTTTTGTCTTCGCGAATGGTTGTACCTTATGTGCAAGGAGTTCAGTCGAATGGTGTTGCTGCTTGCGTGAAACATTTCGCGCTGAACAATCAGGAAGTAAACAGGCATGGAGTAGATGTGATCGTTGATGATCGCGCCTTGTACGAAATTTATCTGCCGGCATTCAAAGCGGCCGTGCAGGAAGGCGGAGCTTGGGCGATTATGGGCGCTTACAATCTATATAAAGGACAATTTTGTTGCGAAAATCAGTATCTGTTGGATGATATTCTTAGGGGAGAATGGGGTTTTAACGGCGTTGTGGTTTCCGATTGGGGAGGGGTAACTAATACGGAAAATGCTATTCATCATGGGGTTGATATGGAATTTGGTACATGGACAAACGGTATGACCGAAGGACAGAGTAACGCTTACGACAAATATTATTTAGCCGATCCTTTTCTTAAATTAATTCTTTCGGGAAAAGTAAAAGAAGAAGAATTAAATAAAAAAGTACGGAATATCCTTCGTTTGGCTTTTCGAACAACTATGGACAGAAACCGTCCTTTCGGCTCTTTCGGTTCGCCCGAACACAGTGAAGCCGGCAGGAAAATTGCGGAAGAAGGCATGGTTTTGTTACAAAATAAAAACAATGTATTGCCCATTGATTTAAGTCAGACAAAGAAAATTTTGGTAGTCGGAGAAAATGCAATTAAAATGATGACTATTGGCGGTGGCAGCTCTTCTTTAAAAGCCAAATACGAAATTTCACCTTTAGACGGTATTAGAAATCGCGTTGGTTCGAAAGCGGAAGTCACTTATGTTCGTGGTTACGTGGGTGAAAGCAGAACAGAACAAGACGGTTTGAAATCGAGAGAGAATCTTAAAGATACCCGCACCGCCGGAGAGTTAATTGCCGAAGCGGTAAAAGCAGCGCAAACTGCCGACTGTGTGATTTTTATCGGAGGTTTGAACAAAAGCGAACATCAAGATAGCGAAGGCGTCGACCGCTTGGGTTTAGGTTTGCCTTACGGACAAGATACTTTGATTTCAGAATTGGCAAAGGCGAATAAAAAATTAGCAGTGGTGCTGATTTCAGGAAATGCGGTTGCTATGCCTTGGGTGAATGAAGTTCCGTCCATTTTGGAGGCGTGGTATTCGGGTTCTGAAGCGGGAAATGCACTTGCTGCCGTTTTGATGGGAGATGTAAACCCTTCGGGAAAATTACCGTTTACTTTCCCTGTCAAATTGACGGATGTCGGCGCTCATGCTTTGGGAGAATATCCGGGAAATAAAACCGAAGAATACAAAGAAAGTTTTTACGTCGGTTATCGGTGGTACGATAAAAATAAGATAAAACCTTTGTTCCCGTTTGGTCACGGATTGAGTTATACAACTTTTGCATACGGTAAACCGTTTGCCAATAACAATAAAAATAAATTTACCGCTGCAGACAAGATTACTTTTTTCATTCCGGTAAAAAATACAGGCAGTAGGGCAGGGGCAGAAGTCGTTCAGTTATATATTTCAGATAAAAAATCATCGTTGCCGCGTCCGGTAAAGGAATTAAAAGGATTTACAAAAGTTTACCTGAACCCGGGAGAAGAAAAAACGGTATCCATTACGATTGATAAGCAAGCGCTCAGTTTCTTTGATGATAAAAGACACGAGTGGGTTGCCGAGCTCGGACAGTTTGATGCGCTGATTGGCAGTTCTTCGACAGATATAAAAGGAACGGTGTCATTTGAATTGCAATAAAATTCTGGAAATATGGCAACGGCTCGCAATGACGTGCAAAACTTAAAAAATGTAGAGTGATGTGGAAATGGTATGCCATATTATCGGCTTTCTTTGCTGCTCTGACCGCTATTTTAGCAAAAGTCGGCGTTAAAGGAATCAATGGAAATGTAGCAACTGCAATTCGGACAGCGGTAATTTTAATGCTGGCCTGGGGCATCGTTTTTTTCGGCGGACAAATAAAAGAATTGAAAGACATCAGCAAGACCAATCTGCTGTTCCTTATCTTGTCCGGCGTGGCGACCGGCTTATCTTGGATTTTTTATTTCAAAGCCTTGGAAACAGGCGAAGTATCCAGGGTTGCGCCTATTGATAAATTAAGTGTAGTTTTCGTACTGATATTGTCTTTTGTTTTTCTTCATGAGCCGGTAAGCGCTAAGGTACTTACAGGTGGGGTTTTGATTTTTGCCGGCGCCATTTTTATGTTGTTGTGAACGCTTAAGCTGTAATTTTTATTTATTTTTTCGTATTCCTCTCTTTCATAATCTTCCGGGAGTAAATCCCCATTTCCGTTAATTGACTTGAAGGCCAGTTGCCGTCGTAATCAGCTCTGGGTTGAAGCATGGCAGTGCTTTCCTCTTTATCATAAAGCCCCCACATGACAAAACTTATCTTGTTTTGTTCCAGAAATTCCAACCATCTGGAAAATTTCTCTTTGTCAAGATATCCATCTCCATTATCTTGAACCGGAGAACATTCCGATACAAATAACTATACCCCCTGCCAATATATATCGTTTCATTTTCGGATTACTTTTGTTTTGATATTATCCAGCTGAAAAATTCAAATAAAGACTTATGATTGTCCTTCGAAAGACTGATATGACTACCTCCCGTTTCAACATATTCTACCGGCATGTTTAGTTTTTGCGCTTTGGCATAAAATACACGAGCGTTTTCAACAGGCGATACATTATCATCTACTCCATGCCGGATCATTATCGGAACTTTACTCATTTGTGGCAATAAATCAATGGGCGCCCTATCAATTCCTTCATATAATGTGATTGGAGCATCTACCGCACAGGCAACATATCTGTCCGGCGTCGTTGCCAATTGCACCAAAGCTCTTCTGCCTCCTTCACAATCTCCCATGATAAACACTTTTCGGTCATTGATGCCGTATTCCGAATGTAATCTGTTAATCACGGCGGAAATTTCTTTTTCAGTTTTATCTGCCGAATATCTTTTTCCTCCGGCATAAATCCAAGCTACCGCAGACCCTTGCTCATCAGCAAGCGCATTATCCGTCTCTATCTGGTCGAGGTTACTTGCATACCAGTCTTCTATCATCGAATTACCCTGCAATGCAGAGGGAACAATAATAACTAACGGAATATTGTTTTTCAGTTTACTATCCTTATGAAAAATAAAGACGCCCAATGAATCACCTTCTTGATTTTTATAAGTCATTAGTTGCGTCGTTGCATTTTTTTGTAGCATCCTGTCTAAAGAACGACCCCAAAATACACGGTTTTTGTTTAAAAAACGTGTCTCGCTTGGAGATTTGGGATCTCCGAGTTTATCATTCAAGAAATTTACTCTTTGTAGGGCTGCCTTCAAGTCTTCACTATACGAACTGTTATCGTTGAATTTATCGACATTCGATTTTATTTCTTTTGCAAATTTTCGATAATCTCCCTTATAAACCATTTCCTCAAGCCGTTCCGTATCAACAGTTAAAACGGTTTTATAAAATCCTTCTTCGAGTTTTACAAGGTCTGAAATAACAAAAGAATGATTGTTTGTATCCTGATTATCAAACGAACCGGTGGCAAGGGTTTGGTCTTTATCATTTCTGATTTCGACTTTACCGCTCCGGTAAGGTCCGGCATACACTTCAAGCGAATTATTTACAATCGGATTCACAACAAAATCTCCTGCATAATTGACTCGAAAGATTCTCTCGGCTTCCCGATGCGGCGCTACGGTGCAAATCAAATCCCACGAACGCATATTTGAGCCTCTATTGAGTTTGACAAACAAAGTGTTTTCCCCTTCTTTCAGTGAGATATTTACAAACCGGTCGCTCGCTTTGTTGGTATTGTATTTACCTCTTATTTCGATTTGTTTATCCCCGTTAAGCCACACTGAATAGCTGTTCGAGCCGTCGGTAATAAGTGTAACTTTCTGATTTTTTTCGGAATGAATCTTACTAACCAAATAAAAATTGCTCTTTTTATTTACACTCTTGAAAATATAATTAAGCAATTTTATTTTTGGTGAAGATTCCGCTATCAAAAATACACTTATGCCTTGTTTTTGTAGATTTTCAATAGCTGCCGAGTCTATTGAACCTTCCTTAATTTTGTATCGCTTCAGGTCTTCGCGAAAAAAGGTCTTTACCGGATCGGTAAAAAGAGGATTAAACTCAAAGGGGCCTATTGCCATCCAGTTCTTTATCGCAATGACGGAATCCAACTCCGTCGGAATGGTTACCGGTGGTAGCTCAGAAAGGGTAATGATTTTACCAGTTTGCTTATTGCCGCAGCAACAAAGTGCCAACGTCAGGCAAATTCCTAACAAATATTTGAATATGTGATTCATTTGATTTTTTTTATTAATGGTTTGAAACAATAAAAGCAAGATGAAAAGGCTATGCCTCCCATATAGAGGCACCAACCGAAAACGATCCACCCAAATGTTCCCAACGATGCCATTGTATAAGGATTGAAAATAACAGTAATGATAGCCGCCAAATTAAATCCGAAAATGATTGTCGGACCAATAATTCCTTGCAAAGCAATTGATTTCTTACTGTCTTTCGGTGTTACCCTGAAACGGACATTTTTACCCCAAACAAATGCCGGCAGAGCTATCAGATAAATAAACGATTTGATAACCGAATAAACCTCATCCAGGACAAGATTAGTATGTTTGTTAGTTATCAATTTGATTGTCAGTAACGTTGCTCCAATATAAATAAACATTCCCATAAGGATGGGTGGGTACGGATTGATTGGAATGGTTCCAAATAAAAAGAAGAATGCAGGAAAGAGATAATATACGATTTTTACAATTCCCATCAAAAAGTGACTGACAGATGAAAAATAGGAAAGCCGCTGCATCCCGCTCAGTCCCTTTTGAAACAGCGGATGATGAGATCGCAATATCTGGAATGCTCCTTTTGCCCAGCGCAATCGCTGTACAAAATATTCGGACAGGTTTGCAGGAGCCAAGCCGTAAGCAAGCGGTTCATCCACATATATGGTTTTCCATCCTTTGCCGTGCAAGTACATGCTCGTAAGCACATCTTCTGTAACGCAATCCGTCGGGAAACCGCCTATCGATTCGATTGCTTCCCTACGCAAAAGGCTGTTGGTACCAATCCAATAGGCTGCATTCCAATTGTTCCGTGCCGGAAGTACCAAGTGCATAAATGTATCCTGGTCGGAATAGGTTTTGTTTCTGAATAGACGCCGGTGCTGAAAACTGTCGGTATTGTAATACGATTGAGGGACTTGAACTACAGCTATTTTTTCGTCATCAAAATATCCCGAAAGCCGGCTTAAAAATTCCTTTTCGGGATGAAAATCCGCATCAAAAACGGCTATCAGCTCTCCTTGAATATATTGCAGTGCATGATTCAGATTACCTGCCTTGGCGCCGGAGTTTTTTTCTCTTTTGAGATAATTCACTCCGAGTTTTTCGGCAAGCAGTTTCATTTCACTCCGGTTGCCATCGTCGAGCAACCATGTCTTGTGAGAATAATCCATATTGATACAATGCCGCAGGGTCGATTCGAGCATTGCGCAATCTTCATTATAGGTCGGGACAAGCACATCAATAACAAACTGTTTAGAGCCGGTACGGGGCGGCGCTGAACGAACGGGCTGCCGCCAAAGCGAAATGACAAACCATACCGCCGAAACGCACATAAACATATCGACAATAAGAAAAATGACCGAGGCTAACATCTGTTCCTCATTCAGCGTATATAAACATCTCCATACAATATATAGCAGTGTCAGCAATAGATAGGTAACTATTGCTAATCTGTAAATAATTGTTTTCATTCTCTGTTTCTGGCCTTATTGGTTCGGATTTGTATTCATTGATTCGATTCTACCTACAATTTTCCCATTTATATAGCGCCATCCGATGATAAAACGGCCGTCCATGTTGTGAAACAAAATCGTTCCTCCGAATGGTTTACTGCGATCCAAATAGGTTATGCCAATAAACGGTTTGAAGTTGCTTTTTCCCAACCACTCCAGATTGGGTACAAACGTCATCAAAAATCCAACAGTATCTTTTGTTTCAAGGTTTGTCCGGAACACTAACCGCGTGTAGCATAGTTTATATTTCGGATCATTTGTTTCATTGTATTTTGCCATACAAGCTGAATCTACATATGATATCCATACTTTTGACATTAAATCCGTTTCGACAACTTCGTAATTCTCATTTTTCGTTACAAATGCATGGCTCCATACCGCTTTCATTTCAGCGCGACTTGTTCCGTCGGGAGAATTTATATTGATTTCTTCCGGTTGGTGCGCCTCATACCAAGACTTCACTTTCGCTATAGTACTCTGGTCTTCAGCATTTTCAAGATATGAATTATCCATTTCTACCCTGCAGGCGTAACATACCAATAAGGGCAATACAAAAATGACTGCTTTTTTAAAAAATCGGTTCATTTGTGTTTTTTCTGTCAAAATTACAATTTTTTATTCTCAATTCAAAAAATTTCCTGTAATGAGATGAAAGTGAATCTAACGCTATGTTATCGTTCCAGAAGAGTTTTTTCCACCTTATTAGACGACGGCAAGTATTTTTTTCGGGTTGGAAATTTCATATATATTTTACCATCCATAAATCCAAATTTTATAGACTTAATAACCGCGTCCGAATAGAATGCTTCTACCTCTTTTGTGAAATTACCATCATACTCTTTGAATAAACTCAAAGCCTTTTCATAAGGTTTGCTTTCTTCAAAATCTATATATACTTCCGGAGTCAATAAATCATATTTCCACGCCAATTCTCCTATTTCGTTTGAAATAAACTTTAACGTTATCCCATAAACATGCTGAGGAAATACTTTTTCATGATCATAATTACTAAACCATCCTAATGTTATTTTCACGCCGCATTGTTCAAAATGTTTTACCAACTCCGAAAATGGCTTGCCTACATAGCTATTCGTATCTTTCTCCGCAATTTTCAGCAAGGAAATGATGCTGTCGTTATAAGCTTTATACGCTTCTTCGGTCTCTACTTTTTGTGCATGACATACCTGCACAAGCAGGCTTAAAATGATTGTCAGTTTTACTATCTGTTTCATGATTTTTTTATTATTTATTGTTAATTAATTACAGGTTGATACACTTGTTTTACCGGAGCTGTTCTGCTGCGCATTGATGGTCTTGAAAGAGCCATTATCTACTCTTCTTGAAAGCGTTACTCCCATATTGTATTTGCTCATAATATAGGATAAGGCAGCGGCATCCGACATAAAAGGATAGGATTCGTTGCCGCTATAATTTTTACTCGCAAAATCATAATCAGTGAAGAGTTGGGTTCCCTGTACCCAACCGTCGAAATAACCGTAAGAACCCATATTCCAATACATCAAGTTTGAGCTTTTAGGAAATTGACCCAAAAAATCTATTACAGCATTTCTGTCATAAACGTTAATGGCGTATGTTTCGGAGGTCTGAACGGTAACTCCGTTTACAACTTGATAACCTGTTCCATAAACATACATACTTTGCTGGGAGGGATTATCTCTTACCTGTTCAAGAAAGGTGTATAAATCACCGGAAGAAGGTACTCCGACACTTCCTATGGTATGATTGTGTGCGGTTGCAACAGAAGTAGTTCCCGAAGGAGGTGAAGGAATAAATCCATGTGGAAGAGATCCGGGTTGAGTAGATGTTTCGGACGGACCTATTACAAGATATGGATTTGGATTGCTTGGGGACGGATTTGTCACAATATTTGCTGCCCATTCATTTGAACTGCTTTTTGCCTCATTCGTCAATTTCTCATCCATATTTGTTTTAACACCCGACGCGTTAACCATTGTATTATTGGAAGAAACCCCAGCAGCTCCCTTAGCGCACGGGTCTGATGACGGTTGCGTAGGCGGATTATTGGGCGGATTGCCCGAATTATTAGGCGAATCGCCGCTTGGGGGATATTGCGGATCAGGATATCCGCCCGGATAATTGCTGTTTGTTCCGTCGTCATAACATTCCGTTGCATTCAAGACGTAGGTAGTTGTCCAACAATGAGTTTGATAGTCTCCATAGCTCATCGAGCCATTCACTTCAGTTCCTATGCTGGTGTTCACGCAAGTCGATACAGGAACAATATAAGTTACGTTATGACATACAGTCGAACGAAGTTCAATACCCACAGAATCGTCAGCTATGGAAGAAATTGAAGCTACGATTTTCCCTTTTTCATAGACCCACCCGTTGGAAAAACTACCGTCTAAATTGTGATAAAAAACAGTTCCTCCAAAATGTTTGTCGCGATACAGATAAGTTGACTCCTTAAACGGTTTGAAGTCGCTCTTTTCAAGCCATTCCAAACTTGGAATCAAGGTCATCAGGAATCCTACGGTATCGTTTGTATTCCGATTGATGCGAAATACTATATGCGTGTAACTTTGCATATATTTTGGATCTTGCGTTTCATCAAATTTGTCTGCACAGTCTTTGTTTATAAAGAGAATTCTTCCATACGACATTAAATCCGTTTCGACTGTTTCATACTTGTCATTTTTTAATTTATAGGCATTTTTCCATACCGGCGTCATCACCATTTTATCTTTTCCGTTGGAAGACCGCAGGAGTGTTTCTTCCGGCTTATTAGCCTCATACCAAGCTTCCGCCTTCTTAATCGTCATCTGAGGTTCGTCTTCTTTCGAAGAAGATCCCGAGAATTCGTTCTCGCAGGCATACACAACAATAAATAATAGCGCTGCAAAAATAGCTATTATTTTCAACAGTTTGTTTTTCATTTTTAATAAATTTTTCATCTCATGATCTTTTTTAATTAGTAGATTAATTATTTATCTCATTACAGGAATTTTAAATCAATTTCAAATTGCTGAAAATCAACGTAATAAACTATTCGGGAGGAGGATGAACATTCAAGATATCCCGGGCTTCACGCTTCATCAGTCCGATTTCTGGATTATCTATTTTGATTTTCTTCATAAGTAGTCGTTCGGCGTATTCTCGTGCAACGTCGTATTTCTTGTTTTTAAAATACAATTTCATCGTCAAATATTGAGGAGTAAATCGGGAAGGAACCATTAGCTCTGCCCGTTTCCAACAGTCCAGCGCTTTTTCAGGGAAGCCTTCGGCTTCATAGTTTTTTCCCAATTCGATATACGAAAAAGAAAGCGGTTGCAGTTTCACTGCTTTTTCCAGTACAACAACGGCTTCTCTGCAATAGCCATCGAAACTCAGCAGTCTTCCATAAGTAGTCAGAAATACCGGATTATTCTCCAAATCCGGAAACAAATTCTTCAATTGCAGGATCGATTTTTCCTTACTATGACCAAAACCGGTAAATGCGTGATTCCAAGCAAGGCACGACTTGGCATAACAATAAGCATTTCCGGCAATTATTAATGAAACGAGACAAGAAGCAAATAATAGCGGAATCCGAAAATAGTTCTTTTGTTGCAAATGGATTGTAAAAACCGGATTTCGGTTGATAGACAGACCGGCAATAGAAAACACAAACAACGCTACGAAAGGAAGTTTATCCAAAGGATAAGAAAATAAGCCGAAAATCAGAATAGACAGAACGACAGATTGCAAGATATAACGGCGCCGTTTTTCCAGCGTTTCTTTTTCAAACAGGTAATATAACAGGCAGAAAAAAAGCGCTAATCCAATAATTCCCTGCTCAATAAGGATTTTCAAAAATTCATTGTATGGGGATTCCACATCGTCAGCTAAATTCGCCCATGTAGAACCAAGATGTGTTTGAAAATAATCGGCTTGGTAATTTAAGTATTCGGCTCTAAATCCTGAAATACCGCTTCCAAAAACGGGTGCCTCTTTAATCATTTTCATGGAAACTCTTGCGATTAGCAGGCGTCCTTCAGCAGAATCTTTTTTTAATTCATACAGATACTTTGGAAAAAACACAAAAAGGACAAGTAAACTGGTTGCAAGAAAATACCTCAGCCATCGGTTTTTTAGATGTATTTTCCATCTTGGAACGAAACGAAATAATAAAAAAAGGATTGCGCCCAAAGTAGCCAGCCAAGATGCTCTTGAACCGGAAGCAATTATCTGTTTGGCAAGTATAAAGGCTAAAACGATTAAAGCCATAGATTGTATATGCCGTTTGTCTGGATACCAATAGAAAAGTATCCCTATACAAACGACAAATCCTAATGCCACAAAGCCTCCGAACAATCCCGTATTTTGAAAAATTCCTATAATATGTGAAAGGTTTTGCCAAGGCATAGTAAAGTGGTTTTGTCCATCTGCTATTTGAATAATACCGGCTATGGGCAGCAAAAAAAGTAATCCTTTTGACTGATCTTCAGTAAGATTTCTAAAGTACAGATAAATACCAACTATGGAAAATGTCTGAAACAAATATTCTTTTTCTACCGGATACCTTAAACGACATAATAGGTAAATACCATAAAGTGCTAAGAATAAATCTATTTTATTGAATTGGAAAGCGACGGTTTTGTACGCTTTCAGCGAAAAGAACAATAAGAGGATGCAAACAAAATATACAGAGATAACCACTGTTTCCGTTTGATTTGGAAATACAAACGATTCCCAAAAGCGAAATGGAAACAAAAGGTATAAAAAATAAACATATCCCGGAATTGAATATAGCAATTCTTTATTGATTATTCTCTGACAAATTGCTTTTTGCATGGCATAAAAGTATCCTCGCTACTGATACTGTTTTTGCCTTTCCGTTCCCAAAAAAAGACGGTTGTTGAAATGTTTAAAATGCGCAGGCGCAGGAACTGTTTAATGCCTTATCTGTATTAGAGGTATCGCCAAACACCCACTGCACAAATAAACAACAGCACCTGCGCCGTAATGTATATACCTATTATTACACACACACGACGCAAGCGTTTTGTTGCCTATTACTCTGTGCAGTTTAAAAAATGGCGATTTTCTAATACAAAGTAATATCTTAAAAACGCTTACGTTAACTCAATATTATCCTTTTAAACCCATTGGCAACGCTTTGCCGGTTTAATATTTTGACATAGATAAATGTAAAAAATGACATAAGCAAGAAAAAAATGAAAAATCAGCGAATTGACATTTACAAGAAAAAAGGACCAAGTCTATACCAACTCTATACCAAGTCTATATGGATCGAAGTTTAACAATTTGAAATCATTTTTTGTGAGTCATTTAAAAAATAACCACTACTTTTGTGATATTATTTTAATATCATTTTAATTATAAATAAAACAAACATGGAAACAAAAGAAAAGGAATTTAAAGGTTTGAGAATGAATGGGATTTTGGCGTTAATCCTCAATATTCTTCTACTGTTGGTAATCTTCGCCGCATTTATCTGGTTAGCTGCTACGCTGCTTTCCGATTCATTTCTTATCAATGGAATTATTCTTCTCATTATTTTATTTATTTGGAATAGTATTGCCTGGGCAGGTTTTATTCGGATTGAACCCAACGAAGCAATAGTATTAGTGTTTTTCGGAAAATATTCCGGAACCATTAAAGACAATGGATTTTTTTGGGTGAATCCTTTTTATGCGAAGAAAAAATTGACATTGAGAGCGCGAAATATGGATGCCGAACCAATCAAGGTCAATGACAAGAAAGGCAATCCGATAATGATCGGTCAAGTATTGGTATGGCGGGTAGTTGATACTTACAAAGCATCCTTCGACATTGACAATACTTCCAAATCAAGCGTCATAACGCAAGGTGTAAGAATAAGCGTCCAGGAGAAAATGAAATCTTATGAAAGTTTTGTGAAAGTGCAGAGCGACGCCGCATTACGTCTTGTTGCCGGAATGTATGCTTATGACGATTCGGGCGAAGAAAAGGAAAAGCTGACTTTGCGTTCCGGAGGAGAAGAAATTAACAATATTTTAGAAAGTCAGTTAAATGAGCGTTTAGCAATTGCCGGAATAGAAGTGGTGGAAGCTCGCGTTAATTATTTAGCATACGCTCCTGAAATTGCTGCGGTTATGTTGCGTCGCCAACAAGCCGATGCTATAATAGCAGCTCGCGAAAAAATTGTGGAAGGCGCTGTAGGAATGGTTAAACATGCCTTGACTAAACTATCAAAGGAAGGAGTGATTGAATTGGACGATGAGAAAAAAGCGGCTATGGTTTCCAACTTATTGGTTGTCCTTTGTAGTGAAGAAAATGCGCAACCGGTACTGAATGCAGGTACCTTATAGGCGACAAATTTCGTAGCGTCAATGGTCAGACTAAATTTCCCCTTTCCTCATCTTAATCCTCTTCCGCTCATTTTCATCCAGCACAATTTTCCGGAGTCTCATTGCCAATGGCGTTAATTCGACATACTCGTCTTCTTTGATATATTCTAACGCTTGTTCAAGACTGAAAACGACGGGCGGAGAGAGATGTGCTTTATCATCGCTGCCCGAGGCGCGAATATTAGTCAGTTTTTTCGATTTGGTGACATTGACTACTAAATCCCCTTCTTTAGTATGTTCTCCGACAATTTGTCCGGCATAGACATCCGTTTGCGGTTCGATAAAAAAGCGGCCGCGGTCTTGCAGTTTGTCTAATGCGTAGGCAAAAGCGTTTCCGGTTTCCATAGCAATGATAGAACCGTTTTGACGTTTTTCGATTTCGCCTTTCCAAGGTTGGTATTCCAAAAAGCGGTGCGCCATGATAGCTTCTCCGGCCGAAAAGGTTAAGACGGTGTTTGACAAGCCGATGATACCACGGGAAGGAATGGTAAACTCAAGATGAATGCGGTCTCCTTTTCTTTCCATAGATTTCATTTCGCCTCTGCGTTTGGTTATTATGTCGATGATTCTGCTTGCGGTTTCCTCGGGAAGATTGATGGTCAATTGTTCCACCGGTTCATATTTGACGCCTCCTTTTTCTTTGATAATTACTTGCGGTTGGCCGACTTGTAATTCATATCCTTCCCGTCGCATGGTTTCTATTAGTATCGACAAGTGCAGGACGCCGCGTCCATACACAATCCAGGCATCTGCCGAATCGGAAGGTTCGACGTGCATGGCCAAATTTTTATCTAATTCACGCATCAAGCGTTCGTATATATGGCGGGAGGTTACGTATTTCCCGTCTTTCCCGAAAAACGGGGAATTGTTGATGGTAAAAAGCATGGACATCGTCGGCTCGTCGATAGCGATGGGCGCTAAAGGTTCGGGATTGTTGATATCCGCAATGGTATCGCCGATTTCAAAGCCTTCGATTCCAACAATGGCGCAAATGTCTCCCGATTGGACGGACGAAACTTCGGTACGTCCCAATCCCTCAAAAACATCCAACTCTTTGATGCGGGATTTTACGATGCTTCCGTCTCTTTTGCAAAGTGCGACGTCCATTCCTTCACGCAGTTCCCCGCGGTGAATGCGGCCTACCGCAATTCTTCCCACGTAATTGGAATAATCCAAAGAAGTGATTTGCATTTGGGGGGTTCCTTCCAAGACTTTGGGCTCGGGAATGTGTTCGATAATAGCGTCTAACAATGGTTGAATGTTTTCCGAAGGTTTTTTCCAGTCATTCGACATCCAGCCTTGTTTGGCAGAGCCGAAAATAGTTGCGAAGTCCAATTGTTCTTCGCTGGCGTCTAAAGAAAACATGAGGTCGAAAACCATTTCCTGCACTTCTTCGGGTCGGCAATTGGGTTTATCGACTTTATTGATTACTACAATAGGTTTCAATCCCAAAGCGATGGCTTTTTGCAATACAAACCGGGTTTGCGGCATCGGCCCTTCAAAAGCATCGACCAAGAGGAGGACGCCGTCGGCCATATTCAAAACCCGTTCCACTTCACCGCCGAAGTCGGCATGACCCGGGGTATCGATGATGTTGATTTTGTAATCTTTGTAGTTGATTGAAACGTTTTTGGCTAAAATGGTGATTCCGCGTTCGCGTTCCAAATCGTTGCTGTCGAGGAATTGGTCTAATTCGGTTTTGTCGTCGCGGAACAATTTTCCGGCAAGTAACATCTTATCCACCAAGGTCGTTTTTCCATGATCTACATGGGCGATAATGGCTATATTTCTTATCTTTTGCATCCTATACCTATTAAAAACAGGTCGCAAAGGTACAAAAAAATTGAGAATTGAGAAACAACGTTCGGCGTTAGCAATTGAGAATTGAGAATTATTTTATTAATGAGAGGCAATTACTTAAAAATCAAAGGAGAAAGCGACAAAAAACGATCCTCGTTTTTGATAGGTTAATCTTTGCACATAATCAATCCGTAAGACCTTGAGGATATTACCCAGGCCGACATTTGCTTCAATGTAAGGGTCTGTTCCTAAGGCTCTGATTCCGTTATTGAAAACAAATAATTCGGGATGGTTTTGCGGATTATTGTTGTCGGACAGAGGACCGTATATCGTTTTCAATCCGAAATTTGTCCTGATTTTACTTCTTGAATAGACTATGTTGATTGGCGACCAATTGAAAGCGAGCGAAAAATTTCCGGATACATACCGGTCGGTTAGAAATTCTGCAAAATTCATCAGATTATAGTCTTCTGTCGTGAAAAAATAGAATTGATTTCCGGCCGGAATGAACAAAAGCGGGAAAGGCACGCGATCCCAAACTTTTCCGCCCGAAAGCCGAACTTTCAAATCGCCAATATGATAGGGGAGATAAATTTTTTTGTAAATGTCAAAACTTGTAATCTTATAATTGTATCCCGAACCAAAAATTCCTTTGACGCCCATTCGGTAACTCAGACTCAGGTCGAAGTCGGCATTTTGAAAAACCAAACGGTTATTCCTGAGTCTGACGAATTTTTCATTCGGAGCATAGCGAGCCGAAAGTCCCCATTCGGCGTTTTTGATGAAGGGATACGGTTGATTGACAAAAGCTTCCCGCTCATAGTAGATTTTTCCCAAAGGTTCGTCGTAGGCATATTTGACGGTTAATTGTGCGGAAAAATTTTGCAGAAAATTCTTTTCATAATTGATTTGTCCTATTTTTTGAAGCGACATACTTGTTAGTCCGGAACGGGAAAATGAATTAAGAAAATGGTCTCGCTGGTCGTCCAAAAGATTGTATCCGAGAATATTCAGGTCTTGCACATACGTGAAGTGAAATTGATCGTAGCGGTTATAAGAATACCACGCATCTCCTCTGTATTTTAATTGTTTATCGCCGAATCCATAAGCCAAATAACCGCCTGCCTGTAAGTGTTTGTTGAGTTTCCAAGTTGTATTTCCGCCGATTCGCAGGCGAAGGCCTTCCAATGGATTGTAGTGAATGGTGTGGGTTACAGGTCCAAATTCCCATTTTCCATTTGCTGTTTCAAACTTGTCGGTCAGAAGAAGTAAACCTGTTTTTTGCAGGTTTCGATAAGCTCGTGTGCGGCCGGCTTCTTGAATCAGATTGGAAATATCTTTTTCGGAAGGGGTTAAGAGAATTGGCGGAACCAATGGGGCGTCTTCGTGACGAGACCCATGTAAGACAGTTGTTCGATTTAACAAAATACCGGCTCTATCGTCACTGCCGAAATAAAACAGATTTTCCTGTTTCGCCGGGGTATGCGTGAACAGCATTTCTGTCAAACCTTGGTGATTGGCATAATAATTCAGGGTGAACACGGCTTTCACCAACGAAAAATCTATAGTTGAGATATATAAGTAACCTTCAAAGGTATTGGCTACTGGTTTTTTTGAAAAGAAAGCAATTTCGTAAACAGGGATGCTGTCGATTTCTTGCATTCGGGAAAGATAATATTGATAAGTTTTCATTGCGTTTTTAGTGAGCGGACTTTTAACGAAAAGGGACAATACTTCGCTTTTTTTTGAAAGATCGATATTTCCTGTCCATTCATTGAGTAAGTAAGACAAATTTTCCGAATCAATGAAATTGAATATATTGCTCATAGAGTCGGTTTTTTGAGATTCGTTTTTATACCCTTGCGTCAAAAAGAGGGATAAAGCCAAATCAGTCGGCTTGTTATCAATGGGATGTCCGTATTTTAGCCATGAAAAATAATATTTGAGAATGAATTTGCATAAAAAATTATCGACTGAAGTATAAGGTTGTAAACAGTCTTCGAGAAATTGAGTATTGATAACCAAATCCAGCGTTGTTTTGTGAAAATGATAAGGTTTTTGAAGATAAAAACCGGAAGAATCCTGAGCAATCAGCTTGCTGACGATAGCGTCGGCTTTCTGAGAAAAAGGATATTGCCTGAGCGCATGAAGCTCCCACGCTTTGTATTTCATTTCGAGCGGAGTTTTTTGTGCGTATATTGTTGTAGCGCAAAAAAAAAGTGAAATAAAAAAGATTAATTTGGTTTGCATGCAAAATAACCAACATCTACCGTATCAACCACGTTTAATGGACTGCAATGCTGTCTAAATAAAGTGTATCCGGACAAAGATCAGCATTGAGATGATAAGCCCGTAAAACATTGAAATGACAGCTATATGTTAATTTTTAAATTTGATGCAAAGGTACGAATATTATTTGAAATTATAAATTTCTAAACACTATCGCCACCGTATAAGGATTTGTTTTCCAATCAGCATCAGGCGCATCCCTGAAGATTTTTACCATGTATTTTTGCCCTTTCTCCAAGAAGCTGAGATTCAATGTCAGATTACGGGAATTTTCATTGGTGATGGCGCCGACGTACCAGTTCTTCAATTTCAGGTAATCGCCTTTCTCCACCAAATAGCTTGATACGGTGGAATAATTTCTGTTTGCCGCACCATCTGCAATAAAAGAACCGTTGCTATCGATGTATCCGACACGCGGCAGATTAGTAACGGTATTGCTTCCGGCGCCAAAACAGGAAGTATTGAAAATATCGGCTGTCGTGTTGTCGGAACTGAACATTTGGGTATAAGGTTTCAACAGATTTACTAATGTTTCGCACCTGCTCAAATAGCCATACTCCTTATTCCCGTAATACAGCTCGGTAGAAACAAATGTTTTTCACCATCCTTTGCATGCCGTAGGTATGCAACCCATATCAACGGATGCATTCCATACGGAATGCAGGTGGTTTATAGGCATTTTATTTCTACCGAGCGATACATTCCTACGGAATGTTTTGCAGCAAATAGAAGTGTTAAAATTATATCTATTTGTATATGATAGAATTAACATTTCCATTTTTATCTGCAACATTGAAAAGTGAAGATTACATAATCCTTCGGATTAGTGCGCCTCCTCATTAGATGTTATCGTCGTGTACAAACTTGATTCGGATAAAGTTCTTTATTTGCGAAATGAAAAAAGTATATCATCTCCAAAAAATGAGTTTGTAAAGGCTTGGAGCGGCATCATCCTTTTAGTCGAAACCACACCCAATTCCGGAGAACCGGATTACAAGGAACACAGGAAAAAGGAAGTATTCGATTTTGCTCAAAAAATAATTTTATTATTAGCCGGAGCTTTGATTTTCGGACTTGCTTACTTTTATAAATCAATCTATCCCAATTTGGGTATCTCTTTACTTCTCTTAATCAATTTGATAGGCGCCTATATTGGGTATTTACTGGTTTTGAAACAAATGCATATTAACAGCCAATATGCCGATAAGATTTGTTCTCTTTTCCATCAAAGCGATTGCAACAATGTTTTGGAATCTGATGCCGCCAAATTAGGCATGGAAAGCGAAGACGCAGTTGCGGGCAACGCCGACGATTTTGGTACATGTGTATAAATTGCCGGATAATTATAAAATTGAGGATTTGCGATATTTTGCAAACACTGTCATTGCGAAGGCGAAGCCCGAAGCAATCTACCCCTCATCCCCCTAAAGGGGGAGTATCATCATTGCGAGCCACTTGTGGCAAAGCAATCTATTAAAGAAATTATTTTAATGTCGATGTTAAATAACCCTTGCATGGGTACAGTAATCTGATATGTTGCTGTAAATTGCAAAAAATGTGTTAAATATTTTATTTTATTAAAATTTTAAATTATGTTTGTATGAAAAAAATTAGTTTAAAAAGGGATTTCTGAAATCCTAAGCGAGAAAGAATTGAAGAATGTGATGGGAGGAAGTGGTGCTGTAATTGTTCATCTTCAACTGGTTGGTGTTGATGGAGGTAACATTTTTTTGATCGATTAGTCATAGGACCTACTCTTCTTTCTATACAACCCTATTTGAATACAACGAATATCAACGATTGCTATACTATCCTCAAAAAAAAGCAATGACTCTGAAGTTTGCAAAACATGCAAATTCAAATCGGGCAATTGAAAGAGTCTTTGTTAGATACGGAAGAACAAGGAACAGAAAAGTTGAACAGCCTGCAGACGCAGCTTCAATCGTTGGTTTCGCAATTGAATACGAGAATTGAAGATTGGGAATTGAGTTATGTGCTTAAAGCGCCTATCGACGGAAAAATCCCAATCATCGGAAAAGCCTTGCTTCCGGTGGCGCGTTCGGGGAAAGTAAAAGAAGGACAAAAAGTCAATATTCGCTTGCAGAATTTCCCCGAAAACGAATACGGTATTTTGCGGGGAACAGTTCAATACATTTCCTTAGTCCCTGCTCAATCGGGAGAAACGATTTCCTATTCGGTGGAAATCGCTTTAACGAATGGGTTGATTACTACATATAAGAAAGAATTACCCTATCTTTCCGATATGCAGGGGCAGGCGGATATTATTACCGAAGACCTTTCGCTCTTGGGGCGGTTGGTCTTACCAATTAAAAAGATTTTAAAAGAAAGCGTGTGAAAAAGAATAAATTGCGAAAAGGTTGTCATCCCGCGTCAAGCGCGGGATCCCCTGAAAATCATTGGGGATTGAGAGTCTTCGCCCGCAATGACAGAAAATAATAAAGAGTCATGAATAAACGTAATACCGGACTTTTTCAAAATAAATTCAGTAACTTTGTAACTCATTAAAAAAATAAATTTTATGTGCGGAACTTGCGGATGTAACAATCACGAACATCATCATGACCACGAACACGAAGGTCATCATCACCATCATCACGAAGAAAGCCGGATGATTGCGTTGGAACAGGATATTCTCCAGCGAAATAATTTATTGGCGGAACGGAACCGCGGTTATTTCGAAGCCAAAAACATTTTCTGTCTGAACCTGATGAGTTCCCCGGGTTCGGGGAAAACGACATTGTTAGAAGAGACAATCAAACGATTAAAAGGGAAAAAAGCGATTTATGTTATCGAAGGCGACCAACAGACGTCTAATGATGCCGACCGGATTGCTGCCCTCGGCGTTCCTGTTTTTCAGGTGAATACCGGTACGGGCTGTCATTTGGAAGCCTCCATGATTAATCATGCTTTGAAGCATTTGAATCCTGCGGACAATTCGATTCTTTTCATCGAAAACGTAGGAAATCTGGTTTGTCCGGCTATGTTCGATCTGGGAGAAGCAAAAAAAGTGGTCATTGTCAGTACGACCGAAGGCGACGACAAACCGTTGAAATATCCGCAAATGTTTCAAGAAGCTAATATCTGCATAATTAACAAAATAGACTTGTCTCCATATCTTAATACGGATGTTAAGACCCTTCGTGAAAACTGTATGAAAGTCAATCATCATTTACAGATATTTGAAGTTTCCGCGTTGAAAAATACAGGTATGGATGCGTGGTGCGAATGGTTAATTAAAAATTAAGAGTTACTTTGGATTTTGAGTTGATTTCAGATTATAAGCCGACAGGCGACCAACCGGAAGCCATTGAGGAATTAGTTGCCGGCGTGAAGCAGGGACTACCTTACCAAACCTTGCTCGGAGTAACCGGTTCGGGGAAGACTTTTACTATCGCAAATGTCATTAAGGAACTGAATAAACCAACTTTGGTCTTGAGTCATAACAAAACTTTAGCTGCTCAATTGTATTCGGAGTTTAAGAACTTTTTCCCAAAAAACGCTGTGGAATATTTCGTTTCCTACTATGATTATTATCAACCGGAAGCCTACATTCCATCGACGAATACTTACATTGAAAAAGACTTATCCATAAATAGCGAAATCGACAAGCTCCGGCTTTCAGCAACTTCCGCTCTATTGTCGGGACGAAGAGATGTGATTATTGTATCGTCCGTGTCTTGTTTATATGGTATCGGCAATCCTGAAGATTTCAAGGAAAATGTGATTACCGTTCAAAGAGGAGAAATGTTGGCGCGCAATGCTTTTTTAAGAAGATTGGTCGATAGTTTGTATTCGCGAAATCAAATTGAGTTTACCAGAGGAAAATTTCGAGTACAAGGGGACACCGTTGACGTTTATTTAGCTTATGACGATTTGGCTTTGCGAATCTTGTTTTTTGGCGATGAAATCGAAGAAATTTACACTTTCGATCCTTTGAACGGCAATCCGATTGAGATTTTCGACCATTATTCCATTTATCCGGCAAATATTTTCGTTACCACCCGTGAACGAATCAACCAGGCTGTTGGAGAGATTGATATCGATTTGGGCGAAAGGGTGCAGTTTTTCAGAGACGGCGGCCAATTTGAGGAAGCCAAAAGGCTCTATGACCGGGTTACCTACGACTTGGAAATGATTCGGGAGTTAGGCTATTGTTCGGGAATTGAAAATTATTCCCGCTATTTCGACGGACGTTCGGCCGGTAGTCGTCCGTTCTGTTTGATTGATTATTTTCCAAAAGACTTTCTGACCGTCATCGACGAAAGCCACGTCACTGTCCCGCAAATTCATGCCATGTACGGCGGCGACCATTCCCGGAAAATCAATTTGGTCGAATATGGATTCCGGCTTCCGGCAGCCATTGACAACCGTCCGCTCACCTTCGATGAATTTGAGTCGCTTACGCCGCAAAAAATCTTTGTGAGCGCTACGCCTGCCGATTTTGAACTGCAAATGAGTGAAGGTGTTGTCACTGAACAAGTCGTTCGTCCGACCGGATTACTCGACCCGAAAATAGAAATTCGACCGAGCTTGAACCAAATCGACGATTTAATGGAAGAAATCAATCAACGCACCGAACGAGGCGAACGGACTTTGGTTACCACGCTCACCAAAAGGATGGCGGAAGAACTGAATACCTATTTTACCCGTTTCGGAATTAATACGGCTTATATCCATTCGGATGTGGAAACGCTGGAACGCATCGAAATTATGGAGAAACTGCGACAAGGTGTTTTCGACGTGCTTATCGGAGTGAATCTTTTGCGGGAAGGCTTGGATTTACCTGAAGTTTCGCTTGTAGCTATTCTTGACGCCGACAAAGAAGGTTTTTTACGCTCCCACCGTTCACTGACGCAAACGGCAGGACGTGCAGCCCGTAACATCAATGGGAAAGTCATTTTTTATGCCGACCAAATTACGGAAAGCATGCAGAAAACTATGGATGAAACCCAGCGCAGACGGGAAAAACAGTTATTATACAACGAAAAACACGGAATTACGCCGCAACAAATCGTCAAGAATACTTTATCAACGTTGGTAAAAGAACGCAAAACCGAACCACAGGCTTATATTGAAAAAGAAGTAGTAAACCTCGCTGCCGATCCGGTTGTTCAATACATGACGAAACCTGATTTGGAGAAGGCGATTACCCGAACGAGAAAATTGATGCTGGATGCAGCAAAAAAACTTGAATTTTTGGAAGCGGCTCAGTATCGGGATGAGTTGTTAAAACTTGAGGCGATGATGAGCAAATAATTTATTTACTTGAGTCATCCTTTAATTTCTATTTTCTCTGTAAAAACACTATCTTTGTCATGAAAAAAACAAATGAATATGAAACAAGCATTTTTTACAATTATCTTACTCTTAGCATTTTGTGGAAGTATTTTTTCGCAAAGCGAAACGATACATGCCGGTAAACCATCGTGGTTTTCACCTCGGAATCTCACCTTCGGCGGAAGAATTGGGGCTTCTTTTGCCAAAAATACTTCTGCTGTAACTATTGCTCCTCAAATCGGGTATAACTTTAAAGATTGGTTTAATGCCGGTTTTGGCATCGGATACACGTATTTAAGTTATAAAGACAACACTTACACCGAAAAAAACCATTACGCCGGAATTAATATTTACGGCAGGGCGACGATTATGCAATATCTTTTAGTGCAGGTACAGCCTGAAGTGAATCACCTTTGGTGGACAACTGAGGATCAGTTTGCAGGCGAAAAAAATTCGGGAACGGAATTTGTACCTTCATTCATTCTCGGTGTTGGTCTTCGACAGCAGAATGTGTTCGCTATGCTTTATTACGATGTTGCACATAACAAACATTCCCCTTATGGAAATACAATCGGCTATAGCGTAGGCTTTTCTTTTTAATGGTTTTAAACGGGACAATTATTTGTATTCTAATTCTGCTCTATTTCGGAGCGTTATTTGCTATTTCCCATTTCATCGGTAAAAAACATTCCGGAAATACCGCATTTTTTCTCGGCAACCGGAAATCTCCGTGGTATATCGTCGCCATCGGGATGATTGGCTCTTCTCTTTCGGGAGTAACTTTTGTGTCGGTACCCGGAATGGTTGGTAAGTTTGATATGACCTATATGCAAATGGTCTTTGGTTTTTTGTTAGGTTATGCAGTGATTGCTTTTGTCCTTTTGCCGGTTTATTATAAATTGAATGTCACCAGCATTTATTCCTATTTAAACGATCGAATCGGACGAAATGCCTACAAAACAGGAGCCGGGTTTTTTATCCTTTCACGAACGATTTTAGCAGCCGTACGACTTTACATAGCCGTACTAATTCTTCAAACATACATTTTCGACGCTTGGCATATTCCTTTTGCTCTTACTTCCGCCGGAGCTTTATTTATGATTTGGTTGTACACCCATAAAAGCGGTGTCAGAGTAATTATTTGGACCGATCTTTTGCAAAGTTTTTTTCTGATTGCAGCGCTGATTATTATCATTTGGCAAGTTTCAAAAGGTCTGAATCTCGATTTCACAGGGATTATTACTTCACTAAAAGAAAGTTCACATTCACACATCTTTGTTTTTAATGATTGGTTTTCTCAACAGAATTTTTTCAAACAGTTTATCAGCGGCATATTCGTAACCATTGCCATGACAGGCATTGATCAGGAAATGATGCAGAAAAATCTTTCATGTAAGAATCTGCGTGAAGCGCAAAAAAATGTTTGTACAACCGGTATCTTTTTCATTCCGGTTAATTTTTTGTTTCTCTTTTTGGGAATATTAATGCTTAATTATGCCTCAATCAATCATATCACATTACCGGAAATGGGAGATAATATTCTTCCGATGCTGGTTTCAAGCGGTCATTTTGGAGCGCTTGCGATTATTTTCTTCACCATTGGCATTATTGCCGTCACTTTTGCCGGTGCAGATTCGGCTTTGACGGGATTAACCACTTCCATTTGCGTGGACGTACTTGAAACCGCCAAACAAGATGAAAAGAAAGCCCGTAAAATCCGGTTGAGTGTACATTTAGCAATTTCGCTCGTTTTCATCGGGATAATGTTGCTTTTTCGAACTATCAATAATACCAGCGTAATTGATGCCATTTATAAAATTGTTTCTTATACGTATGGACCTTTGTTGGGCTTATTTGCATTCGGAATCTTGTTCAAGATGCGAACGAACGACAAAGCTGTTCCATGCATTTGCATTGTTTCCCCGATTCTCTGTTTTGCAGGGAATCTGCTGTTGAAAGCAACTACCGGTTATCAGTTCGGTTATGAACTGCTAATAGTAAATGCGGCTTTGGTGATGGTTGGATTGATTGTTTTCAGGAGAATACCTGATTACAGGGTTTTTTATAGGAATAGTTGATGAAATGGCTTACGAAGATTATAATAACATTGAAAAAGAGATTGTCTGGGAATAGCCGTGAGAAATGGTTGTTTTATATTGGGTAGAGAGAGTGTTCCTACGACACATGCGCTGTATTGAACATATTTTTGTCAGCTATTGTCATAATAATCCCAACTGCCGTTAGAGGGGCTGCTGACAAATAAGATGTCACCAAACACATTTTTGCATAGCAATTTGCCTTCTGTGCAGCCCGAAAAAGAAGCGCAGCTTTAGGCCGGTCGTTCAATTTGAGACTGTCTTGAAAAAAATTTTCCGGAGTATATTGATGCCCCAGCAATACAATGAGCGGTTCTGTTTCCTTTTCTTGTTGTTTTTTCAATCGTGCCGAACATACCTTTTTCCTTTTCAGAATCTTTGTGCAAAAGTCTCTTTAATAATCTCTCCAACCGTAGGATGAGGGAAAATCATTGTTTTCAAATCATCGGTTTTAAGTCCTTTTTCAATGGCAATTCCTGCAATGACGATGATTTCTGAAGCAGGATTTCCCAAAATGTGAACACCGAAAATGGTACTGTCTGTTCCTTCAAGAATTTTGCAAACGCCATTTCCCTGTTCGTTTTCGGCGACAAAACGCCCGGAATAAGTCATCGGAAGTTGTTTAACCATATAAGCAATGTTTTCTGCTTGCAGGACTTCTTCTGTTTTTCCTACGCCTGCAATTTCAGGATTTGTATAAACCACTCCTGGTACTGCTTTATACGACATTTTTTCAATCTTTCCGAGAATGTGTCCGACGGCAACTTCAGCTTCCCGAACGGCGGTATGCGCTAAAAGAGAAAATCCGGTGATGTCGCCGCAAGCATAAATATCCGGATGAGAGGTTTGCATATATTCATTGACTTTCAATCCGTTTCCAAATAATTCCAAATTCAATGCTTCCAAACCAAATCCCGTCAATACCGGTTTACGTCCTACACTCAACAGTATTTTTGAGGCTTCCAAAATGCTTTTTTCCCCTGCTTTTTCTATTTCTATCTGATGACTATTCACAGAAACGACCTTAGCGCCCAAGTGAAATTCGATTCCTTTTTTGGTTAATTCATTCCTCAAAAGCCCCGATAACTCCTTATCCATGCCTGTCAGGATTTCATCCAGCATTTCAACGACAATCACTTTGGTTCCCAAAGTATTGAAAAATGAGGCAAACTCAATACCGATAACACCGCCGCCAATAATCAGCAAAGATGCAGGGACCTCTTTATTTTCCAATGCTTCACGGCTTGTCCAAAAATCCGTTTCTTTCAGTCCTGAAATAGGCGGAATAACGGTTTCAGAACCTGTACAAAGTAACACTTTATTCGCAGAATAAATTTGCCCGTTGCACTCAATCTCCTTCACCCTTAACCCTTCACCTTTAACCCAAATAACAGCCTCTCCGGTAATAACCTCCACTCCTGCGTTATTCATTTTAGTACGGATTCCGACGGTCAGTTTGCGAACTATTTTGGTCTTACGAGCAATGATTTTAGGTAAATCGAAAGTGACATTTTCACAGGAGATTCCATATTTTGTTGCATCTTTAGCAGTTTGATATACTTTAGCAGAATAAATTAAGGTTTTCGTTGGAATACAACCTTCATTCAAGCAAACGCCACCGAGATTGCTTTTTTCAAAAAGGATGGTTTTTAGTCCGTCTTTCCCGGCTAATTCTGCGGCTGTGTAGCCGGCCGGGCCGCCGCCGATGATCGCTAAATCGTAAATCATGCCAATACAACTTTTCGTTTATTTCCCCGATACGAATTAATTTGTTTTATTCCAGATAATTCCTCATGCCCTTTTAATTTTTCCAGACGATTAGACGGAGGTATTTGCAAATCATTTATATTCTGAGAATTATTTAACATTCTCAACTTTCTTCTACTAATATCCTGTATCTCACGAGGTAATTTCAAAGATACAATGCCTTGCCAAATTTTCTCTGTTTCTTTATCTTGAAATGAAAGTATCATTATTTTTTAGTTATACTAACGACAAAGGTAAGTATTTTTTCTGCTCATTGAAAAATTATAAATAAAATATCGTAATTTTGTACCCATAATCATTCATTAAACCATTGCATTATGATACACAAATATGATTTTCTCGTCATCGGTTCCGGAATTGCCGGAATGAGTTTTGCGTTGAAAGTAGCTGATAAAGGACGTGTCGCGCTCCTTGCTAAAACAACTTTGGAAGAAGCCAATACTTTTTACGCCCAAGGCGGAATTGCGTCGGTAACGCTTCCATGGGACGATTTTGAAAAACACGTTCAAGATACGTTGATTGCCGGCGACGGGATATGCGACAAGCAAGTAGTGGAAAAAGTAGTCAGGGAAGCTCCCAAGCAAATCGAAGAACTCATACGTTGGGGCGTGGCCTTCGACAAAGACCAGAAAGGCGAATTTGATTTACATAAAGAAGGCGGCCATTCCGAATTCCGTATTCTACACCATAAAGACAATACTGGACAGGAAATTCAAGAAAGCCTTATTAACGCCGTAAAACATCATCCGAATATTACCGTTTATCATCATTACTTTGCCATTGAGATTCTTACCCAACATCACCTGGGAATAAAAGTAACCAAAGATACGCCGAATATAGAATGTTACGGCGCTTACGCATTAGATGAAAAAACAAACGAAATCCATACTTTCCTCTCTAAAGTTACCATGATTTGTACCGGTGGAATCGGAAATATTTATCAAACGACGACCAATCCGGTAGTTGCCACAGGCGACGGAATTGCTATGGTTTACAGGGCCAAAGGTTTGGTAAAAGACATGGAATTTGTGCAATTTCACCCGACCGCTTTGTATAATCCGATGCAACGGCCTTCCTTCTTGATTTCGGAAGCGATGCGAGGTTACGGAGCCGTTTTGAAAACTCTCGCCGGCGAAGAGTTTATGCAGAAATACGACGCTCGCGGTTCATTGGCGCCACGCGATATTGTGGCGCGGGCAATAGACAATGAGATGAAAAGCAGCGGAAGCGATTTTGTTTATTTGGACGTGACCCACAAAGACCCCGAAGAAACTAAAAACCAATATCCGACCATTTACGAAAAATGCTTGAGCGAAGGAATCGACATCACCAAAGATTTTATTCCGGTTGCTCCCGCAGCGCATTATCTTTGCGGAGGCATTGTTGTGGACATGGATGCCCGAACCACTATCAACCGTTTATATGCCGCCGGCGAGTGTTCGCGTACCGGTTTGCACGGAGCCAACCGTTTGGCTTCCAATTCCTTGATTGAAGCTATTGTGTATGCCGATGCTGCGGCCAAACATTCGCTTGCTCACATCCACGAATATTCGTTTAATGACCACATTCCTGTATGGAATGATAAAGGAACTTCTTTGACCGAAGAAATGGTGTTAATCACTCAAAGCGCCAAAGAAGTCGGATCAATAATGAGCAATTATGTCGGGATTGTCCGTTCCAACTTGCGTTTGGAACGCGCTTTCGAACGGTTGGAAATTATTTACCGCGAGACTGAAAATCTTTTCATTCGCTCTACAGTTTCCAAAGACATCTGCGAATTGAGAAATATTGTGAATGTTGGTTATTTGGTTATCAAGCAAGCGATGGAAAGGAAGGAAAGCCGCGGGTTGCATTATACGATTGATTACCCTCGGAAGAATAGTATTGCGATTCCGTAAGCAACATCGTCTATCGTTCCCTATTTTAGAAAAGATAGTGATTAAAATTCAGCCAAAACAAACGAAGATGAAATTTGTCTAATAAATTTTGTCAATCGATTTGTTGAAACCAAAATACAGTGTTAAATTTTCCCCCAAATTTATTAACAAATATTGCGTATGATGTAAAAACAATGTGCTAACAAGCACAAACGGATACATAAATTTCTTTATATGCTGCAAGTGTAGTAAAAATTCAAAACAAATCCAACTCGATTTTTAAGTAGGTCATTGTAAGAAAGTAATTGTCAATTGTCAAATCTTATTTATCCTGACTAAATTTTGTTCACATGCCTTTTTTACCATGACAGAAGTATTTCCTGCAACAAGTTTTATGAGCAGGTTCTTCCGGTAATATCTGACTGTTTCTTTATCCCGAAAAATTTTTTTCGAAATTTCCTCCGTAGTAAAGCCGTCGGCTATGTATTGCAGGATTTCTTTTTCGCGGGGAGAATACCAGATAACTTCTTCATTCCTTTTCTCTCTCAAGAGAATGTTTATTTCCTCGCAAAGGAATCGTTCCCCTCTGCTTACAGCTTCGATACCGGCAAATATCTCTTCGGATTCGGCATTTTTCAGCACATAACCAAGCGCGCCATTATGCAAAGCGCGTTTGGCAACATTGAATTCTTTATAGCTGGTCAACATAATGATTTTTAATTCTGGATAGACTTTAGTTATTTCGGCACAAAAATCGACTCCGTCGCCGTCGGGTAACCCAATGTCGAGCAACAATATATCAGGCTGCGACTTTGCCAGTCCCAGACGACCGGATTCCAAATCGTAATAGGCTGCCGTAACCTGAGCGATGTCCGACTCATTGATTAATTTGCTGAGGCTTTCTACCACCATCTTATGGTCGTCAAGAATCGCCACTTTGAAAAGTTGAGAGTGGAGAGTTGAAAGTGGAGAGTTATTTGTTTCCATATTTTTCTTTTGAGGTTTTTACGATACTTACTAATAATCTGATTAGCTCATCACAATCTTTATGTATTGAAGAAAAGGTCTTTTCATCAATATATTCGCTGTCTTTTAACAACATTAGCCAGTATTCCGTTTCATTGGCTTCTTTCAGAGCAACGTTCATTTTATTAATAAAATCAGCTTTTGATTGAGCATGTTCAGCTTCTCTTGCTAATGCACCAATTGCGGTTCCACTCCTCAATGATTGCTTCGATAATACAAATTCTTTTTGCTCTTGTGTTAAATATTTATACGCTTTTATCATCCTCAATGCAAATGCGTAAGCCTTCTCTCCAACTACACTTTTCATATAACTTAACAACTTTATAAATTCAACTCTCAACTCTCAATTCTCAACTCTCATGTTAATAATCGTTTCTGTTCCGTTACCGGGCGAGGAAGCAATATCTAACTTACCGTTGAAAGAAGCGACTCGGTCGTGAATATTTTTCAATCCGATGCCTTTTGTAACGGTTTTCTCATCAAAGCCGCAACCATCGTCGTGGACAACAAGCGACACACTTTTGTCATCCTGCAGCAGTTGAACGTTGATGTTTTCAGCGCCGGAATACCGGAGCGAATTGGTTATCAGTTCGCTGGCGCAACAGTAAACGGCAAATTCCAGCCTTTCCCTGACGCGCTTTTCCTGACCGAAAAAATGAAAATGCACGTTCGGAAATTGAGCGGTAAAATCTTCCAATGCGCCTTTCATACCTAACAGCCGCAAGGAACGCGGCATCAGATTGTGAGTTATTTCCCGGACTTCTTTTATGCACTCGTCCAATTTATCGCTGACATTTTGCAGGCTTTCCGCATTTTTGAGTTCAATTTTCACTGCCGAAAGACTTCCGCCGAGGCGGTCGTGCAGGTCTTCGGCTAAACGCGCCCGCTCGTTTAATTCACCATCCTGAACGGCTTTTGAGGCAATAAGTTGCCGTTCCTTCCGCGCATTTCTAATGGTTTGCAGCAATCCGATTCCCATGGAAATCAGTAATAAACCGCCTGCTACCCCCAGCCAGATATACAATCGCCGCTCTTTTTCCAATGAGGCAATACGCATCTCTTTCTTTTGGGTTTCGTATTTGACTTCCATGTTGGCAATACTTTCGTGAATACTTTTATCATTCACTTCTTTAACTACTTCATCTAACTTTTCCAAGTATTGTACAGCTTTTTCCTTGTTTCCTAAGAATATATTAGCATAAATAATATTAGTAATAAGTTGTCTTCCTAAATTCATATTTGTTGTATCCATTTCCCATGCTTTTGATGCAGCTGCGTCACATTCTTTATACCGTTTTTGTTCACGATAGTTATCTGATAAAATAGCATACGATACAATTTGCAGTAAAGGGTCATATTTTTGGGCAATATTTAGAGATTCTATTATATATTTTTCAGATTTTTCATATTCTTTGTCTAAAAAATATATTTGCCCAATCACTTGTAAACTACCGATTTCAAAAGTTACATCATTTACAGAACGACTAATATCTAAAGATTTAAATTCATACTCCAATGCTTTATCTAAGTTTATTCTTTGGGCAAAATAAATATTGCCGAGATCATAATAGGCATTACCTGTTTCTGCAACTAAATTGTTTTTTTCAGCAATATATTTCTCTTTTTCAAAATATTGTTGAGCAAGACTATAATTATCTAACTGCTGATATATTTTACCAATATTGGCTATAATCCATACTTGTTGCTGTGGGTTGTTTGTACTTTCTGCTATTGATAATGCTTTTATATAATATTCAACCGCTTTAACATGATCGCTTCTATCGCCATACATTGCCCCAAGATTTATATATGTATATGCCTCTGTGGCTTTATCATTTATTTCCTTTGCAATATCCAATTCCTTTTGATAATATATAAACGCTGAATCATAGAGTCGTTTAGTATGAAAAGCCAATCCTATAAAACCGTATGACCTTGCAATGGTTCTCTTATCTCCCCCATTTTTAATAGTATAATCCAATATCTTTCTTGAGTATGTAGCTAATTTATCGGGGTCTGAATCTCGATAAAA
>Ga0209629_10000110_pt1 | contig 36529 bp, 40 predicted proteins | sample TergutCu122P5_FD_187286 | JGI IMG/M metagenome (GOLD analysis project Ga0209629, IMG submission 187286) | Cubitermes ugandensis P5 segment gut microbial communities from Kakamega Forest, Kenya - Cu122 P5 (SPAdes) (version 2) | ecosystem: Host-associated > Arthropoda: Insects > Digestive system...
GCAAACATTGCACAGGCAATGGCTTTATAGGCACACGGGCTCTGGGGTTTTATGAAGGTGCGCAACCGGCTGCGTTTGGCAATCCGCGCCGTTGCACACTCGTCCAAGCAACGCTTGGGATGCGTTAGAATATTAATTTCCGCCATTGGGGGGGTAGCTCAGCTGGGAGAGCGCCGCGTTCGCAATGCGGAGGTCGGGAGTTCGATCCTCCTCCTCTCCACCACCAATACACGCCCAACCGTTCTCGGTTGGGCGTTTTCATTTGCCGATTCCCCGCGCCATGCGGGGTTGTGGGCTGTTTTGCGTGTGCCACCGGTCGGAGCACAAAGGGCCCCCAGGCACCCGGTTCTCCTCTTTTCTGCCCTATCTTCTCTCAAAACCTGCGCGAACTTTTTCGCCGTGGCACACGCACATATCCTTTATTTGCAAGGACTTGCGCGTGTGCCAATTTGAGCGGTTGTCCAGCGTGCCTGGAGTAGCAGTCCATTACGCGAGCGTGCCCGCCGCGCAGGGCATCGAATACAAGCCTGGGCGTTGCTGCGTGCATACGAGCGCAACATAGGCCGCATGCTGGGCGGCAGGTTCTGGTTTGCCCTTGTCCCTGGCCTTGATTTTGAACAGATCGCTCGGCTTGGTACTGTCCAGACCCGCATGCCGCATGATCCGATCAGCCGTCACCGCTTGGCCCTTGAACGACCACAGCGCCCTGAACACCCTGGCCTGACCCTCGGTACACCGGATCGGCGTGCCGTCGCTGCCCGGCAGCGTCACCCATTTGAAGTCTGCCGAGAATGGCCCGTTCACCGGTGTTGCCGGATCAGCAACTGCTGACTTCGTGGGCAGCGCCGGTTCGCCGATGAGGGCAATTGCGCCGCCGTAGAACGTAAAGCGATCCTCCAGCGCCAGCCATTGCACCCCTGCCCCAAAAGGCGAGCCGCGCGTCGTGCATGGTCTGGGCGTAATCACCCGGATATCGCCATCGGCTACGCGCACCCGGTCCAGCAGCGCCGGCTCTTGCCACAGCCGTACCAGATCACGAGCCAAGAGCACCGGCGAACGGCGGGCATCACCCAACCGCCAAACATCGTCGGCCAGATCATCGATGCCGTCGCGGCTTTCGATTCCGAGCGCCAAGCGCATCTTCTGGCGCAGCCAATCTTCGTCCAAAGCCAGCGCCGTGACGTCTTCGTTTTCCACCATTACCGGCCCGCAGACCGGACAGCGGCACATGTGCCCACGGCCATCGCTCCAGACCTGTCCCCGATACTGCTGGCAGTGCGGACAGAGCACGAACGACTGATCTACCGTTGCCGGCCTGACTGCTCTGCCGAGGATAGACAAGGCAGCAATATCACGCGGCGGCAGCGTGGCGTGTAATACCGGCATGCCGCTGGCAAACAAGCGGCAGACCAAAGTCCAAGCGTTGTGCAACCCCATCGATCAACCCCGACACACCTGCAACAAATCAATTGCCTGTGCCTCGGGCGCGATCTCCCGCGCGCTCAAGGTCTGGCCTTTTTGCAGGATGCCTGCTGATACCAGATAACCCTCCAATTGAGCCTGCAGCCTGGCGTCGAACTTGTGCAGATTCAGCAGCCCCTTGTTGGTTATTTCGATGGTGACCATCTTGGCGCGCGTACGCCCCAATTCGGGTGGGTAATACAGATTGATCAGCGCCGCCACCACTGTCCACTGACCTTTGAGGGGACAGGACAGCTTGTCCTTGATCAAATCATGCACGCAGCGTTGTTGGCTGGAGTGCATCGCGGTGCATTTGATTTTCAAAGTCCCGCCTGGACTCAGCAGCGTAATCGCCTTCAATTGCACCCGCGAGAAACCGTCCCTGAGCACCTGCGGCACATCAAAGCCGGTGCGCAACATCGACAAATCCAGCGTCGGCGGTTTCATCCGGTGTGTATTGATCTGTACGCCCAGCACATGCGCGCAGAAAGCCTGCACCAACATCTGCTGGTATTTCAGGCCACCGCGCACCAGCGTGCGCACCACCCCGGTGTGTCTGGAATACTCCAACATCATGTGAACGCAGGGATGGCTCTGGCGGCGTTTGAGGGCCGAGTCCTCGAATTCCAGTTGCAGCGTAGCCCTGTCCTGTACATGAACCGTCAGCAAAAACACGCCGGGACTGCGCTCGATCAAATGCGCCACGCTGCTATCGCCGCACTGCAATTCACGCTTGTAGAAAGCAGAAATCGCCCGGCGCAACGCCAGCGACGCATCCTGGGTAATGATCGGCTGGCGTTTGATGCCCAAATCGAATTGCTGGGTCTTGCTGCCGTGATACTCCCAGTAGTTCAAGTCGCAGGCGCGCTCGAACAGCGCCGGATGGTTCACACACAGCCAAAACGAGCGATGCACATCGCTGCTGCACAGCACTAACTGAGCCAGCACAGAAGCATCGTTCATCACGGCCTCGAATATGGCCTGCTTGCCCGTTTCGCTCAATCGGATGCAGTCCATGAGGCTGGCACCCATGCGCTCGCGCGCAATGCTGTCGGGCCAGGCTTTGACCGCAGCCACCAGAGCCTGGCTGGTTTCAGGCGTATCCTGCCACCCGAATCCGGCGGGCACAGGCAAGCCATGCAAGCTCAGGAAGTTGCGCAGCGTGGCATCTACCGGCAGCTCCAACAGTACATCGACAAAGGTTTTTTTCATCAATCCATTCCTCCCAGATAGGCGTCGATGGCCTTTGACTGGAAAGCAGACTGCACCGGCCAGCGACGGGGTTACGAAACAGCTACCCCATGCAAGTAAAACCATGAGATACAACAGGGTTTTTATTCTCACGGGTTAAACACATGGCGTGCTGTGGTATGTCGACACAGGCCTGCTTGACCCCCGCGCACACCCGCCAAATCGCGTTACGCCAAGTACCCTTGACTCATAGCATGAGCAGCGTTTTCCATCGAAGCGCCTGCCATGTCCGAACTCGAACCCATCTCTCTTTCCCCGCCGTCTGACCGGCCCCGGCACGCGCACCAGGAAATCGCCGACCTGCTGGCTGCTGCTTTGCTGCGCCTGCGTGCGCGTCCATACAGCCACACTGCTCAAAACAGCGAACCGGTTTCCCTTGGCTTTCCCGGCAGGCAGCGCGTCAATGCGAACTCCTATCACCACCCCGGAGTTCGCCCATGACGGCACACGCATCAGTACCTGCCAACACATCGGTGGCCGCCCAGGTCGCCGCAATTGCCCATCTCTCGATGGATGATCTCTGGCAACTGTGGGACGCGCATTTCGACGAACGGCCCGGCCACCACCATCGCGGCTGGCTGGAGGGCCGGCTGGCCTACCGGATTCAGGAATGCGCCTTCGGCGGCCTGAAACCTTCGCTGCGCAAGAAGCTCGAAGAAATCGGCGCAACCGGCATCCTGCCCAAGTCCCTGCGCAAGGACAGCCAGCGCCTGTTGCCTGGCTCCATCCTGACGCGCATCTACGATGACATCGAGCATCGCGTGCTGGTACGCGGCACGGGCGATTTCGAATACGAAGGGCAACGCTTCAAGAGCCTGTCGGCGATTGCGGGTCGCATCACCGGTACTCACTGGTCTGGCCCAGCGTTCTTCGGCCTCAAATCCCCCGCCTCGAAGAAGGTGGCAGCATGAGTTCGCCGCGTGCCACCCCGCAACCGGCGGTCACGCCCAAGAAGCGTTGCGCCGTCTACACCCGCAAGTCCACCGATGAAGGGCTGGATCAGGAGTACAACAGCCTGCAAGCACAACGCGACGCAGGCTTGGCTTTTATTACCAGCCAACGGCATGAAGGCTGGATTACCGTTGACGACGGCTACGACGACGGCGGCTACTCCGGCGGCAACATGGAACGCCCGGCGCTGCGCCGCCTGATGGCCGACATCGAGGCCGGGAGGATCGACACCGTGGTGGTCTACAAGATCGACCGCCTCACGCGCAGCCTAGCCGACTTTGCCAAGCTGATCGAAGTGTTTGATCGCAACGGCGTGTCCTTCGTCTCGGTCACGCAGCAGTTCAACACCACGACCTCGATGGGGCGGCTGACGCTCAACATTCTGCTGTCGTTTGCGCAGTTCGAGCGCGAAGTCACCGGCGAGCGCATCCGCGACAAGATCGCCGCCAGCAAGGCCAAGGGCATGTGGATGGGCGGCGTTCCGCCCTTGGGCTACGACGTGGTCGAGCGCAAACTCGTCGTCAATGAACGCGAAGCGGCGCTGGTGCGCGACATTTTCCGGCGCTACGGCGAACACGGCTCGGCAGCGCGGCTGGTGCGCGAGTTGGCCATCGAAGGCCACACCACCAAGGCGTGGGTGACGCAGACCGGGCGCCAGCGCCCAGGAGGCAGCATCGATCAGCAGTACATCTTCAAGATGCTGCGCAACCGCATCTACCTGGGCGAAATCTCCCACAACGGCCGGTGGCATGCAGGCCAGCACGCCCCCATCGTCACCCCGGAACTATGGGATGCAGCACAGTCCTTCATCGAACGGCGCAAACAAGCGCCACGCGAACACGCCGCCCAGCATCCGGCACTGCTGGCGGGACTGCTGTTTGCGCCAGACGGACAGCGCATGCAGCACTCCTTCGTCAAGAAGAAGAGCGGGCGGCAGTACCGCTACTACGTGCCCTACCTGCACAAACGGCGCAGCGCAGGCGCAAGCCTGTCGCCCAGCGCGCCAGACATCGGCCATCTGCCCGCCGCCGAAATCGAAAACGCGGTGCTGGCGCAAATCCATGCGGCACTGGCCACTCCGCAGATGCTGATCGCGGTATGGAAATCCTGCCAACAGCATCCTGCCGGGGCCGCACTCGATGAGGCGCAGGTGGTGGTGGCGATGCAGCGCATCGGCGAAGTCTGGGCGCAATTGTTCCCGGCCGAGCAGCAACGCATCACGCGGCTGCTGATCGAACGGGTACAACTGCACGGGCAGGGCCTGGACATCGTTTGGCGCGAAGACGGCTGGATCGGATTCGGCGCTGACATCGGCGCACATCCGCTGGTCGAGGAAGCCCGCGAACAAACCGAGGAGGCGCTGGCATGAACACCACGGCGAACCCGCGCAAGCGCACCGTCCACATCGAGGTCGGCGCCGAAACCCGCAGCTACATCAGTGCCGGGCAGCGCGTCACCCAGGTGCCTTTGATCATCAAGCGCCGCCAGAACCGCAAGTTGCTGATCCCGCCTGCATCCGGTGCCGCAGACGCGATGGGCGGCTTGGACGTGCCGATGATCAAGACGCTCGGCAAGGCGTTTTACTGGAAGCGGCTGCTCGACGATGGGGTGTATCCGACCAGCACGGAACTGGCGCGCGCGCTGAACTTGGAGCCGGGCTGGGCAGCCGAAGTGCTGCGCATGACCTTGCTGGCGCCGGACATCGTCGAGGCCATCGTCGAGGGCCGCCAGCCCCGGCAGTTGAACCTGCATGCCTTGCGCGGCCGCCAAGACCTGCTGCCGCGCGACTGGGCCGAACAGCGCCGGTTACTGGGGTTTCCCGACGCTTGAGTTTGGCGGTCCCGATGGTTCGCCAATGGCTGCCGGGTTGGTTCGCCAATGACTTCAGAAAAATCAATCGCATATCCAGAGACCGGTCATTTCTGGGCGAGTGGGTTCGCCAATGGCCTGCTGTCTTGATCTGCGCCGGCAGCCAACGCTGGCTGATTGGCGGACCCAATTTCCCGATGGTTCGCCAATGGCTGCCGGGTTGGTTCGCCAATGACTTCAGGGAAATCAATCACATATCCAGAGACCGGTCATTTCTGGCTGAGTGGGTTCGCCAATGACCTGCTGTCTTGATCTTCACCGGCAGCCAACACTGGCCGATTGGCGGACCAAATTTCCCGATGGTTCGCCAATGGCTACCGGGTTGGTTCGCCAATGACTTCAGAGAAATCAAGCGCATATCCAGAGGCTGGTGATTTCTGGCCGAGTGGGTTCGCCAATGGCCTGCTGTTTTGATCTGCGCCGACAGCCACCGCTGGCCGATTGGCGGACCCAATTTCCCGATGGTTCGCCAATCGCTGCCGGGTTGGTTCGCCAATGACTTCAGAGAAATCAAGCGCATATCCAGAGGCTGGTGATTCCTGGCCGAGTGGGTTCGCCAATGGCCTGCTGTTTTGATCTGCGCCGGCAGCCACCGCTGGCCGATTGGCGGACCCAATTTTCCGATGGTTCGCCAATGACTGCCGGGTTGGTTCGCCAATGAGTTCAGGGAAATCAAGCATATATCCAGAGATTGGGCATTTTTGATTTTCGCCGGCAGCCATCGCTGGCTGATTGGCGAACCAGAAGTTTCGGCGTGGTTCGCCAATCGGTCCCTTGAAGGTTCGCCATTGATCGCCTGCAATCACCCCTGTTGCTCAACAACGTCACAGGAGTATTTGATGCAGACATCAGCAAGCCCTATTGCCCAGTCGCCGTACCAGGCGATAGGGAGTCTTTCGCCCGGCGAGCGCCGGGTGCTCAACGAAAACGAACTGGCCCAGCGCTGGGGCATCAGCCCCAAGACCCTGCAGCGCTGGCGCAGCGAAGGCCGTGGCCCGCGCTACCTGAAGTTGTCCAAGCGCGTGAGCTATCCGGTGGACACGGTCATCGCGTTCGAGCGCCAAGCGCTGCACGCGTCGACATGCGAGCGCGCGGCGCTCTGAAAGGACGATGCCATGAACGACATGACCGTCTTTCCTGCCGACATCGCCGCGATGTCCGTGAGCCAACTGGCCGCACTGCCTGCCGCGCAAAAGGCCATGCTCGACAAGAACCTCGATGAAGCCATCGACTGGCTCAAAAAAGCGCGCACCAAGTTCGATGCGGCGCTCGACACCGCCTACGGCGAGCAGGCCCGCAGCGCACTGCGCGATTCGGGCCGGGACTTCGGCACGGCCCACCTTGACGATGGCCCACTGCACGTCAAGTTCGAGCTGCCCAAGAAGGTCAGTTGGGACCAACAGCAGTTGGGCCAGATCGCCGAACGGATTGCCGCCGCTGGCGAAAAGGTACAGGACTTTCTGGACATCAAGCTGGCGGTTTCCGAGTCGCGCTTTACCAACTGGCCTGCGGCGCTGCAGCAGCAATTTGCCGCCGCCCGCACGGTCGAGCCGGGCAAACCGTCCTTCACGCTGACCTTCGAGGAAGGTGCGGTATGAGCGCGTTACCCATCATCAGCGCCGCGCAGCGCATGGCCGAGCGCAAGGGGGTCAAGCTGTTGATGCTCGGCAAGTCCGGCATCGGCAAGACCACGCGCCTGAAAGACCTCGACCCGAAGAGCACGCTGTTCATCGACATCGAGGCGGGCGACCTCGCCGTGGTCGACTGGCCCGGTGACACCATCCGCCCGGCGTCGTGGCCCGAATCGCGCGACTTCTTCGTGTTTCTGGCCGGGCCCGACAAGTCGTTGCCGCCGGACGCCGCGTTCTCGCAGGCGCACTACGAGCACGTCATCGAGAAGTTCGGCGAGCCGGCGCAACTGGAGCGCTATCAGACCTTCTTTCTGGACTCGATCACGCAACTGTCGCGCCAGTGCTTTGCCTGGTGCAAGACGCAGCCTGGGGCGATCAGCGACCGTACCGGCAAGTCCGATCTGCGCGGCGCTTATGGCCTGCTCGGTCAGGAAATGGTCAGCGCCTTGACCCACCTGCAACACGCGCGCGGCAAGAACGTGGTATTCGCCGCCATCCTTGACGAACGCCTGGACGACTACAACCGCAAGGTATTCGTGCCGCAGATCGAAGGCAGCAAGACCAGCCTGGAACTGCCCGGCATCGTCGATGAGGTCGTGACGCTGGCCGAGATCAAGGCCCAAAACCCGGATGGCAGCGACAGCAGCTTTCGCGCCTTCGTGACCCACACCGTCAATCCCTACGGCTACCCGGCCAAAGACCGCAGCGGCCGCCTCGAACTGCTGGAGCCGCCGGACTTGAACGCGCTGATCGCCAAGTGCGCGGGCACAGCCGTGTCCGCGCACGCCGCCAGCACCGCTATTTCCCCATCCCACCTTTTTCAGGAGCAATCGCAATGACCGCATGGAACGACTTCAACGACGCCGAACAGCAGCAAGGGTTCGATCTGATCCCCAAGGGCACGCTGGCGCCGGTACGCATGACCCTCAAGCCCGGCGGCCACGACGATCCCGCGCAGGGCTGGAACGGCGGTTATGCCACTGCATCCTTCGAGACCGGATCGATCTACCTGGCCGCCGAGTTCGTGGTCACGGGCGGTGAGCACGCCAAGCGCAAGATCTGGTCGAACATCGGCCTGCATTCTCCCAAAGGGCCGACCTGGGGCCAGATGGGGCGCACCTTCATCCGCGCCGCGCTGGGCAGTGCGCGCAACGTCCACCCGCAGGACAACAGTCCGCAGGCGGCGGCCGCGCGCCGGATTCAAGGCTTTCACGAGTTGGACGGTCTGGAGTTTCTGGCTCGAATCGACGTTGAGAAAGATTCCCAGGGGCAAGATCGCAACGTCATCAAGCTGGCGGTCGAGCCGGACCATCCCGAATACGCCAAATGGATGGGCGTGCCGTCCAAGGCCAAGAGCGGCGGCGGCACTGCGGGCGCTGCGGCGCAGGCTGTGCCGTCCTACGCCGCCCCGGCCGCGCCAGCGGCCACGCCGGTGACCGGCAAACCCGCCTGGGCGCAGTGAGGGCCATGCAATGCTGGGTCTGCAAACGCCAGGCACGCGGCCTGGGCCACACCGACAACCGCTATGCGGTGGGCGATCCCCGGCGCTATCCCATCGACTGGGTATTTTGCTCGGGCCGCTGCCAGAGCGCGTTTCACAGCCTCTACGGCCACTGGACGCGCGCGCAAGACGGGCGCATCAGCACGGAGACCGCCATGATTGATCCGTCCGAGGTCGAGTTGGCCGCGATGAGGCAGTGCCTGAAGGCCTTCGGCGAGGCGGCGGGCCAGATCGGCTTTGCCAAGCCGCTGGGCGGCTATTCGGAAACCGAGGCTTTGAGCGTCATCGACGCCATCGTCACCTGCTACACGCAAGCGATGGCCGAGCACCACGAGGCCAGCAAGTATCCGCCCGTGCGCGGGATGCCGACTACGCCCGATCCGTTCGCGGATCTGAAAGAAGACCTGCCTTGGGAAACGCCGAAGGAGAAGACGCCATGATGGACTTCAATTCATCGTCCAGTCTGTCGGGCCAGATCACCGCGCTGATCGATATCGGTATGCAGCGCGTGCGTGCGCGCCAGCCCGCACGCCAATACCTCGGCGCATCGCGTCTGGGCGTGGCTTGCGAGCGCGCCTTGCAGTTCGAGTACGCCCAGGCTGCGGTCGATCACGGGCGCGATACCCCAGGCCGGATGCTGCGCATCTTCGAGCGCGGCCACGTCATGGAGGAGTGCATGGTGGCGTGGTTGCGCGAGGCGGGTTTCGATCTGCGCACGCGCAAGGCCGATGGCAGGCAGTTTGGTTTTGCCGATGCGCACGGCCGGCTGCGCGGTCACGTCGATGGCGTGATCGTCGGCGGGCCGCAGGGTTTTGACTATCCGGCGCTGTGGGAGAACAAGTGCCTGGGCGTGAAGTCCTGGCGCGATCTGCAATCGAAGGGACTGGCCGTGTCCAAGCCCATCTACGCGGCGCAACTGGCCTTGTATCAGGCGCACCTGCAACTGCATGAGCACCCGGCGCTGTTTACCGCGATCAATGCCGATTCGATGGAGATTTACGTCGAACGGGTGCCATTTGACGCGGCGCTGGCGCAGCGCATGACGGATCGCGCGGTCAAGGTGATTGCCGCGACCGAGGCCGGTGAACAACTGCCGCGCGGCTTCAACGATGCCAGCCACTTCGAGTGCCGCATGTGCGCGTGGCAAGACCGCTGCTGGAGTAACTCATGAACCCTACCTCTTTGGATCAGGTGCTCGGTGAACATCTGGTCGATACGCGCCAAGCAGCGCTGATGTTCAACCTGCCGATTTATTGGCTCTCGCAAGCCAAGGAGCGCCAGCAGCGCCGCATTCCGCATTACCGGGTCGGCAAGCTGGTTCGCTTCAAGCCAGGCGAACTGCAAGCGTGGATGGTTGCGCAGCAAGCGTCCTGTGAGGAGGCTGCGGATGCTTGACTTCAATGAAGTGCCAACTCCGGTTGCCCGTAATCTCGATGTCGAGCGCGAGGCGATCCGCACCGAATTGCTGGCGCGGCTGGAGGGCCTGCTGGCCACGCTGTTTCCGGCGGGCAAGAAGCGGCGCGACAAGTTCCTGATCGGCGATGCGCTGGGCAGCCCGGGCGACAGCCTGGAGATCGTGCTCGCCGGTGACAAGGCCGGTCTGTGGACGGATCGCGCCACCGGCGACGGCGGCGACATCTTCACGCTGATCGCGGCGCATCTGGGTGTCGATGCTCGGGCGGATTTTGAGCGGGTGCTCGAGGCTGCCACCGAACTGCTAGGCCGTGCTCCGGCAACACCACAACGCAAAAGCAGGAAGGAAGCGCCCATCGACAACCTTGGCCCGGCCACGGCCAAATGGGATTATCTGGACGCCTCGGGCAAGCTGATGGCTGTCGTCTACCGCTACGACCCGCCTGGGCGCAAGAAGGCGTTTCGCCCGTGGGATGCGCGCCGGCGCAAGATGGCCCCGCCCGATCCGCGCCCGCTGTACAACCAGCCGGGCCTGGCAGCGGCCAGCCAAGCCGTACTGGCCGAAGGCGAAAAATGCGCCCAGGCATTGATCGATGCCGGCATCGTCGCCACCACGGCCATGCATGGCGCGAACGCGCCGGTCGACAAAACCGACTGGTCGCCGCTGGCGGGCAAGGCGGTGTTGATCTGGCCCGACCGGGATAAGCCCGGCTGGGACTATGCCGACCGCGCCGCGCAGGCGATCCTCGATGCGGGCGCGGCCACCGTCGCCATTTTGGTGCCGCCCGGCGACAAACCCGAAGGCTGGGATGCCGCCGACGCCATTGCCCAGGGGTTTGACATCAGCGGTTTTCTTGCTGCGGGCGAACGCATGCCGGTGGCGCGCTCGGTCGAAGATGAGCCGCCGCCCGATCTGCTGGCTGGTGTGGACTGGATGACGGAAGACGGATTGGCCCTGGCTTTCACACGCCGCTATGGCGAGGACTGGCGCTTTTGCGCGCAGTGGGGCAAGTGGCTGGTCTGGACGGGCGTGCGCTGGAATCCCGATCAGGTGCTCTACGTCTCGCATCTGGCGCGGGGCATCTGCCGGATGGCTTCGCAACAGGCCGACAGCCCGAGAATCAAGGGCCGGCTGGCCAGTTCATCGACCATCTCCGCGGTCGAAAAAATCGCCCGCTCCGATCCGAGGCACGCTTCCACGGTCGAGGTATGGGATGCCGACGCCTGGCTGCTCAACACGCCCGGCGGCGTGATGGATTTGCGCACGGGTCACATGCGGGTTCACCGGCGCGATGACTGGATGACCAAGGTCACCACGGCCACGCCCGGCGGCGACTGCCCCATCTGGCGGCAGTTTCTCCACGAAGTCACCGGCGGCGATGCCCAACTGCAAGCCTACTTGCAGCGGATGGCCGGTTACACCCTCACCGGATCGACGCAGGAGCATGCGCTATTTTTCCTGTACGGCACGGGCGCCAACGGCAAGTCGGTGTTCGTCAATACGCTGGCGACGATCCTGGGCGACTACGCGGCCAACGCGCCGATGGACACGTTCATGGAAACACGCAGCGACCGGCACCCGACCGACATGGCGGGCCTGCGCGGCGCGCGTTTCGTGGCGGCCATCGAGACGGAACAAGGACGGCGCTGGGCCGAATCCAAGGTCAAGAACCTCACGGGCGGCGACAAGATATCCGCACGCTTCATGCGGCAGGACTTCTTTGAGTTCTTCCCCCAATTCAAGCTGGTCGTGGCAGGCAATCACAAACCGGCCATCCGCAATATCGACGAGGCGATGAAACGGCGGCTGCACCTGATTCCGTTCACGATCACCGTGCCGCCGCAGCAGCGCGACAAACATCTGCAGCACAGGCTTTTGACCGAACGCGACGGCATTTTGGCGTGGGCGATTCAGGGCTGCTTGGACTGGCAGCGCCTGGGCCGGCTCGATCCGCCGCAGCCGGTACGCGATGCGACCGATGAATATTTCGAGGCCGAGGATGCGTTGGGGCGCTGGATGGAAGAACGCTGCGTGCGTGAGGTCAATGCCAAGTCGCTGACGGCAGAACTGTTCAACGACTGGAAGCAGTGGGCCGATTCCGCAGGCGAATTCATTGGCTCGCTGAAACGCTTCGCCGACCTTCTTTTGACGCGCGACATCAAGAAGTGGCGCAACGGTGCGGGCTTGCGTGGCTTCCAGGGCATTGGCCTCAAGAACCCGCCCATGCCCGCCTATATCCCCTATGCCGATGACTGATCCAACCCTGTCCGACGGATCCGACGAACCATGTCGTAACTCTATATACGTGCGCGCGCGCCCGCACTGTATGGGGAGTTTCGTTGTGACCCGCCCTATCCGTCGGAAAAGAACTGAAACAAGGACTGCAATCATGACCACAACCCTCCTCGCCCTCGACCTGGGCACCACCACCGGCTGGGCGCTGCGCGGCAACGACGGCCACGTTACCAGCAGCTGCGAGTGCTTCCGCGCGCAGCGTTTTGAAGGCGGCGGCATGCGCTTTCTGCGCTTCAAGCGGTGGCTCACGGAACTGAAGACCCATGCGGATGGGATAGACACGCTGTACTTCGAGGAGGTGCGCCGTCATGTTTCGACCGACGCGGCGCATGCCTACGGGGGCTTTCTGGCCACGCTCACCGCGTGGTGCGAGCATCACCAGATTCCCTACCAGGGCGTGCCGGTCGGCACGATCAAGAAGCACGCCACGGGTAAAGGCAACGCGGGCAAGCACGAGGTGATCGCAGCCATGCACAAACGCGGTTACACCCCAACCGACGACAACCAAGCCGACGCGCTGGCGCTGTTGTGCTGGGCTATCGAAACACAGGAGGTGTGACGTGAAAGTGCCGACACCTCGATACCGCTGTCCCTTGGGCCAGTTGCAGCCCAAGGCCACGGATTTGGACGCCATCAAGGAACGGGGCTGGCGCGACCAGCGCATCCTCGTGGTCAACGCCGCCGACGAACGCCTGGACTTCATCGAGCGCGAATTCGTGCGGCGTTTGGGCGAGCGCTTGTACGGACAGGCAGGAGCCGATCATGGTTGAGCAGCGCGCCACCTGGAGCATCGAAGACGTCGCCGTGCGTTTCGAGGAAGCCGCCAGCACCGGACGGCGTCTGCCGCCGGTGCGCGTGCAGGGCTATTTCAACACCTGGCCGGCCATCGTGCGCAAGGAATGGGAAGTCTTCGCGGCTGGCGAGAAGGTCTACCGGCCGTTTCCGCCCAGCCCGCAAGACATCGACCGGATGCTGGAGACGATGCGCTGGGTGCAGTGGCTGGAGCTCGAGCAGCGCCATCTGGTGTGGATGCGCGCCAAGCGCTATGGCTGGCGCGACATCACGATCCGCTTCGCCTGCGACCGCACGACGGCTTGGCGCAGGTGGCAGCGCGCCTTGCAGACGGTCGCCGAGCAGCTCAACGGCGTTGCTGCCGCGTAGTGTTTTGGCGTGTTTTGGCGCGTATGGGCGCCCATGCGCGGGCATCAGAGGCCATGCGCGGTTTTACCCCCTGCAACAAAACACCTGATTTTGGGATAGTATTCGAGCTATCTTCCGGGCATTGGACGGATCGCCGCGAAGGCTTCGGGGTCAAGGGGCATTCCTCCTTGCCAATGTCCGTATAAGAGGGGTCCTTCCTGCCCAAAATCCCATGCGGGGGGCGCGAGCGCAACGCTTTTTTAGCGTCAGGGTGCGAACTTGGGTTCGCACGGTTCGCGGTTCGCACCTCATCGTCTACAACGCCGCTGTCCATTGGCGCAAGGCCGCCGCCGATTGCGTCAGCCCTTGTGCAGCCAACGTGCCCAAATATTCTTCGACGCTTTTGGGCGGATTTTGCAGCGATCGCCGATGAGCAGCAACGGCTTGCACAACTTCGCCCGGATGCAGCTCGAGCAGATCAACGATGAAATCGTCCGGGTGCCGGGCCGCGAGGTTGTAGGGCGTGAGCGCCTCGGCCGGGAAATCCTTCAGGTTGAAGGTCACGATCAGGCGTGCTTGGCAATGCACTGCCGCCGCGACCACATGGCGATCGCCAGCATCAGGCAGCGCAATCGACTCGATCAGGTGTTCAAAGCCAGAGACCAGACAGTCGCGGACATGGGCATTCATCAATTGCCGCGTGCGCGCCAACTGCTCTGGCTTCAAATCCGGGCGGCTGGCCAGCACGTTGCGCGTCCATTCGTCGTGAATCAACTCGCTCCAGCGTGCCCGGTACAGATCCGAAAGCGCCAGATGCATCAGCAAATCGCGCAGCGGCGCCGGGTATAGCACGCACGCGTCATAGACGACGGTCAACACCCGGTCAATACCCCATACCCAGTTCCTGCGCCTGCGCGGCCAGTTCGGTCAAAGCCTTGCGCCGGCGGGCATCAATGCGCTTTTTGTAGGCGATCACGTCCTGGTAGCGCAGGCGCCGGTGCGTGCCGATTTTGTGAAATGGAATGTCGCCCTTGTCCAGCAACCGCACCAGAAACGGCCGGGAAACGTTGAGCAAGTCAGCCGCTTCCTGTGTCGTCAGCTCGGCATGGATCGGGATGACAGACACCGCATTGCCCTGACCGATCTCGGTCAACGCATCCAGCAGCAGGCGCAGCGCTGCTGCCGGCAGACGCACCGTTTGCGCCGCGCCCTGAGCATCACGGATGTCGATTTGCCGGGTATCGGTGCGAGCCTGAAGTATCTTGGATAGCACTTGGCCCGACTCGCGGGCAAGCGCGGCCTCAGCCTTGGAAGGCAGGCTCTTGGGCGCAGCAAGCGTGTTCATGACGGTTTCGGCGGCAGCAGAGAATACAGGCCCGACTATAAACGAAATATCCGAAACAAAAATAAGCGCAACGCGCCGATCGTTGCTGAAGACTGTCGCCAGCTTATTGCGCATTCCATTTGACACCCACTTTTTTCAAGCCCGCCCACGGCAACGTCGGCGGGTTTCGTTTTTGGCTGCGCCGAAACGGCGCTGCGCTTGTTTTCTGGAACCCGAAACCTTGAACTCCTTGAACGTCGAGTACCGCAAGCTCGAGACGCTGATTCCCTACGCCCGCAACCCGCGCACGCACGGCGAGGCGCAGATTGCCAAGATCGCGGCCAGCATCGCCGAGTACGGCTGGACCAATCCGATCCTGGTCGATGGCGGCAACGGCATCATCGCCGGTCACGGGCGTTTGGCGGCGGCGCGCAAGCTCAATCTGGCCGAAGTGCCGGTGATCGAACTGGCGCATCTGACCCCGGCGCAAAAACGCGCCTACGTCATCGCCGACAACCGGCTGGCATTGGACGCGGGCTGGGACGAGGAGATGCTGGCGCTGGAGCTGGCCGAGTTGTCCGAGGCGGGGTTTGAACTGGCGCTCACCGGCTTCGAAGACGCCGAGCTGCAAGATCTGCTGACCGGCGCCGGAGTATCCGATGCCGATGCGCAGGACGATCCCTTATCCGATGACGCCGACGACGTGCCCGAGGCTCCGAGCACGCCGGTGTCCCGCACGGGCGATGTCTGGGCCCTGGGTGCACACCGCCTGATCTGCGGCGATGCTGCTGACGCCAACGTGGTGGCTGCGCTGATGGCGGGCGAGCGCGCGGCACTGTGCTTTACCTCGCCACCGTATGGCAACCAGCGCGACTACACCGATGCCATCGTCGATTGGGATGCCCTGATGCGTGGCGTGTTCGCCCAGTTGCCGATGGCCGGCGCCGGCCAGGTGCTGGTCAACCTCGGCCTGATCCACCGCGAGCAGGAAGTGCTGCCCTACTGGGACGGATGGCTCGGCTGGATGCGCGGCCAAGGATGGCGGCGCTTTGGCTGGTACGTCTGGGATCAGGGGCCGGGTCTGCCCGGCGACTGGAGTGGACGGCTGGCGCCGGCCTTCGAGTTCGTGTTTCACTTCAACCGCCAGGGTTCGCAGCCGCGCCGCCCCAACAAGATCGTGCCCTGCATCTACGCCGGGCGTGATGACCACCTGCGCGGCGACGGCACCAGCGCCGGAGGGATGCGCAACAAGAACGGCAGTAAAACCGCCTGGAACCATGCGGGTGTACTGACGCAGGATTTCCGCATCCCTGACTCGGTCATCCGCGTGATGCGTCACAAAGGCAAGATCGGCGAGGGCATCGACCACCCCGCTGTGTTTCCCGTCGCCCTGCCGCAGTTTGTCATCGAGGCGTTCAGCGACACCGGCGATCTGCTGTTCGAGCCGTTTTGCGGCAGCGGCACCACGATGCTGGCCGCGCAGCGCACCGGGCGGGTCTGCCGCGCGGTCGAGATCGCGCCGGGGTACGTCGATGTCGCCATCCGGCGCTTCCGGCAGAACCATCCCGAGATTGCCGTCACGCTGCTGGCCACGGGCCAGAGCTTCGACGAGGTCGAAAGCGAGCGCATACCGGAGGTCAGGGTATGACCGGCTCGTGGCTCGCCAGCAAGATCGAGCAGTGGCCCACAAGCAAACTGCTGCCCTACGCCCGAAATGCCAGAACCCACAGCGATGATCAAGTGGCGCAGATCGCCGCCAGCATCGCGGAGTTTGGTTTCACGAATCCGGTGCTCGCGGGCAGCGATGGCGTGATCGTCGCCGGTCACGGGCGGCTTGCCGCCGCACAAAAGCTCGGTCTGGAGACCGTACCAGTGGTCGTACTCGATCATCTGACGCCGACGCAACGCCGCGCGCTGGTCATTGCCGACAACCGCATCGCCGAGAACGCTGGCTGGGATGATGAACTGCTGCGCGTCGAACTGGAAGCTCTGAATGATGAGGGCTTCGATCTCGACCTCACCGGCTTCGATGCCGACGCGCTGGCCGAGCTGCTGGCGGGCGAGGAGCCGGAGAATGTTGGCCAGACCGACGAAGATGCCGTGCCCGAGGTTGTCGATACACCGGTGTCTCAGCTTGGCGACGTCTGGCAGCTTGGCCCGCATCGGTTGCTGTGCGGCGATGCGACGCAAGAGCGCAGCTACCAGCAGTTGCTGGTCGGGCAGCGTGTCCAGATGATCTGGAGCGATTTGCCCTACAACGTCAACTACGCCAACACCGCCAAGGACAAGTTGCGTGGCAAACACCGGCCCATCCTGAACGACAACCTTGGCGAGGATTTTTACGATTTTGTTCATGATGCGCTTTCGTTGATGTTGCCCATATGCGATGGCGCGGTCTACATCGCCATGTCCTCCAGCGAACTCGATACCTTGCAAGCTGCATTCCGGGCCGCGGGCGGGAAATGGTCAACCTTCATCATCTGGGCCAAGAACACCTTCACGCTGGGCCGCGCCGACTACCAGCGCCAGTACGAACCGATCCTCTACGGCTGGCCCGAAGGCGGCAAGCGCCACTGGTGCGGCGCCCGCGATCAGGGCGACGTGTGGCAGATCAAGAAGCCGCACAAGAACGAGCTGCATCCGACGATGAAGCCGGTGGAACTGGTCGAGCGCGCCATCCGCAACTCCAGCCGTGCCGGCGACGTGGTGCTCGATCCCTTCGGCGGTTCGGGCACGACGCTGATCGCCGCCGAAAAATCCGGGCGCATCGCGCGCTTGATGGAACTCGATCCGAAGTACGCCGACGTGATTGTGCGGCGCTGGCAGGACTACACGGGCAAGCAGGCTACCCGCCAGCCGGATGGCGTGGCGTTCGATCAGGCCGCGAGTTCCTCCTCGACGATCCCGCAGTGAATCACGAACCCGGCGAGGTAAGGCAGCCCGCGCGGGATGTTGTATTCCTTGCTGGTGTGGTGGTTGATCGTCCAGCCCATCCACTTCGTCGTGGCGGCGTCGATGGCGTCCTCGAGGTTCTTGCCAGCGTAAAGTCCATTGAGAACATCGTCCGCGTAGTGGCGCCCGAACCGGCTGTCCAAGAAGGCGCGGATGGTGTCGAGGTTTTCGCCCGTGGCGGCGGCGACGGCGGTCATGGCCAGTGGCCACGCTGCGCTGGCCTGTTCGTCCATCGTGCCCCAAAAGCCCCATGTTTGGCTGCGGGTGGCGGGGATGTTGGTGGGGGTCATTTCGTGCTCCTTGATGTGCGTTGCGATGCTGGTAGTAACGCGCTGTGCGCCGGAGAAGTCAAGCTGTTTCCGGCGTCTTTTCGATCATTCGATGGTGTAGAGATCGGCCTCGGGTACGTCCACGGTGTATCCGGCCTTGTGCTGCACGATCACATTACCGTCGCGCCAGCCCTTGACGATGCCTTGGCGGCGAACCTGCACGTGGCGCGTGCTGCCGTGGCCCGCGCTGACGTTGCGGCTGATGGTGTAAGCGACACGCTCGCCTTGTTTGAGGGGTCGATAGATGCTCTGGGTGGTGTTCATGGTGCTTCTGCGGGTTGATCGTTGCGACACCCGTATGAACGCGCTGCGCGCCAGGAAAGTCAAGCGTTTTGTGCGGGGCCTTCCCGGCAGTCGCGTTCAAGCCACGCGGTAGATGCGCTCGCCGCCGGGCTTTTCGATGGCGCGCAGGGTGTGCTTATCACGCCACGCTTTCCTCGTTGAGCGGTTCGATACCGCGCACAGCGCTCCAATCGCGCCAGATGCCGCGCCTGCAAAACGGCAAACCATCTTCGTTGACGGGCAGCAAGTCAAGCAGTTTGTTGCTTGCTGCCCGGCAGTGATCAGCGCAGGGCGTTGGCGCGTGCCAGCGCGGCTTGCGCACCGGCCAGCGTGTCGAGGCGGACGTTCATGGCGATGTAAGTCGTCAGGTGATTGATCGTCCAGTTGACGATATCGGCCTTGTTCGTCAAGCCATCAGCGTCTTCGTAGCGGGTGATGTAGTGGTCGAGTTCGGCGAGGGCTTTCTCCAGGACGGCGCGTGCGTTGCTCAAGGCATCGCGGGCGCTGGTGTCGGCAAATCGGGCTTCGTATTCGGCGTGGGTCATGGTGTTTCTCCGTGGATGGCGTTGTCAATCACAACACCTCCATGAACGCGCTGTTGGCGTGAGAAGCCAAGCGTTTTTTGGCCTGACTTCTCATCCGTCGCGTTCAAGCCACGCGGTAGATGCGCTCGCCGCCCTGTTGCTTATCGGAGGTGAGGGTCAGGCCAAGCTTCTTTTTGAAGGCTCCGGCAAAGGCGCCGCGCACGGTGTGGGCCTGCCAGCCGGTGGCCGCGCAGATCTGACCGATGGTTGCGCCCTCGGGGCGCTTGAGCATCTTGATGACCTCGGCTTGCTTGCTGTTCTCGCGGGTGCGCGGTGTGGCTTTGGGCGGCGTGGCTTCGGCGGCATCGATTTCCGGGCATTTCATGCCCAGTGCGTCGTAACCCTCGGCGGCGACGCGCCAGCCTTGGTCATCGGGCGTGATCAGGGCACGGTTGAACAGGCCCTCCAGCACCTTTTTGCGTGCGCCGCCTTTGATGTTGTCGGGAAACCATTCGATCCTGCCGCCGTTGGCGTTGATGGCCTGGGCGAGGATGGTGTGCTGGGCCGGGGTGAGTTCGATGGTACTCATGATTGCTGCTCCTTTGCAGTGGTTGATTGGGATGGTGATGAACGCGCTGTTCGCCGGTAAAGCCAAGTTCTTTGTGCTTTAACGCCCGCGCAGCGTTGCTATACCGGCTTGGGCCAGATCCAGGGCGGCAGCGTGGAAAGCCATTTCGGCGATCCACGGTGCGTGCCTGAGGTCATCGAGCAATTGATCGAGGACCGGCTTGGCACGCTTGCGCATGGGCGCCAGTGCGTTTTCCAGCTCTGTTTGGCTGGCTGTGGCGAGTTCCTTGCGGCAGGTGCGCACGAGGATGGTCAGTGCGGCTTGGGCCAGTTTGTTGGCGAGGGTGTCGAGCTCTTGTGTATGCATCGTCTTTCCTTTCGATGTGCGGGATGGCATGACGCAATGAACGCGCTGCTGCCGATGCAAGTCAAGTGCTTTGTGGACGATGGTTGAGGTGCCGATGGGAATTTCGATTCGCGCTTATGCGCGTCACCGGGGCGTTTCCGACGCGGCGGTGCGCAAGGCGATTGCCACCGGGCGCGTCACGCCGGAAACCGACGGAACGATTGACCCCGAGCGCGCCGACGCCGAGTGGGCGCGCAACACCGAAGCGCCGCGCACGGGTACGCGCACCCGGCCGGTTCGGGCCGCCATGCCGCCAGAAACGGCCCACGTTGCGCCCGCGGGTGAGGGGCAAGGCACATTGCCAACCGGCGGCGCATCGCTGCTACAGGCGCGCACCGTCAACGAAGTGGTCAAGGCGCAGACCAACAAGGTGCGCCTGGCGCGCCTGAAGGGCGAACTGGTCGACCGCAATCAGGCCGTGGCCCACGTCTTCAAGCTGGCGCGCGCCGAGCGCGATGCGTGGCTGAACTGGCCCGCGCGCATCTCGGCGCAGATGGCCGCGCTCCTCGCGCTCGATCCGCACACCCTGCACGTTGCGCTGGAGGCCGCCGTGCGCGAGCACTTGCAGGAGCTGGGCGATCTGCGCCCGAAGGTGGACTGATGGATAGCGATTACGAAGGCGCAGCCGAGATCGAACGCGCCTGGCGCGAAGGCTTGACGCCCGACCCGCTGCTCACGGTTTCCGAATGGGCCGATCAGCACCGGATGCTCTCCAGCAAGGCATCGGCCGAACCGGGCCGCTGGCGCACCAGCCGCACGCCGTACCTGAAGGAAATTATGGATTGCCTCTCGCCCACTTCGCCGCTGGAGCGCGTGGTGTTCATGAAAGGCGCGCAGATCGGCGCGACGGAAGCGGGGTCCTGTTGGGTCGGCTACGTGATCCACCACGCCCCCGGCCCGATGATGGCGGTGTGGCCGACGGTGGAGATGGCCAAGCGCAACTCCAAGCAGCGCATCGATCCGCTGATCGAGGAGTCGCAGGTGCTATCCGAACTGATTGCGCCAGCCCGCTCGCGCGATTCGGGCAACACCATTTTGGCCAAGGAGTTTCGCGGCGGCGTGCTGGTGATGACCGGCGCCAACAGCGCCGTCGGCCTGCGCTCGATGCCGGTGCGTTACCTGTTTCTCGATGAGGTGGACGGCTACCCGCTGGACGTGGAAGGCGAAGGCGATGCGATTTCGCTGGCCGAAGCGCGCACGCGTACCTTTGCGCGGCGCAAAATATTTATCGTCTCCACGCCAACGATTTCGGGGGCCAGTGCCATCGAACGCGAGTACGAGGCCAGCGACCAGCGCCGCTACTTCGTGCCCTGTCCGCATTGCTCGCACCGGCAATGGCTGCGTTTTGAACAGCTGCGCTGGGACAAAGGCGCACCAGAAACAGCGGCCTACATCTGCGAATCCTGCGACACGGCCATCGCCGAGCACCACAAGACGTGGATGCTCGAACATGGAGAGTGGCGCGCGATGGTCGAAAGTGCGGGCAAAACGGCAGGCTTTCACCTGTCGAGCCTGTATTCCCCAGTGGGCTGGCGCGCCTGGCGCGACATCGCAGCCGCATGGGAGGCTGCGGTCAGCAAAGAGTCGGGATCGGCGGCAGCGATCAAGACCTTCAAGAACACCGAATTGGGTGAGGCGTGGGTCGAGGAAGGCGAAACGCCGGATTGGCAACGTCTCATCGAGCGGCGCGAGGATTACCGCATCGGCAGCGTGCCTTTCGCAGCCATGCTGCTGGCCGGCGGCGCCGACGTGCAGAAGGACCGCATCGAGGTTTCGATCTGGGCTTTCGGGCGTGGCAAGCAAGCGTGGCTGGTCGAACACCGCGTGCTGATGGGCGATACCGCCCGTGAGCAGGTGTGGCGGCAACTGGCCAAGATGATCGACGAAACCTGGACGCACGAATCCGGCGCGGCCATGCCCTTGGCCCGCTTCGCGCTCGACACCGGCTTTGCCACGCAGGAAGCCTACGCCTTCGTGCGCGCCAGCCGCGATGCGCGGGTGATGGCGGTCAAGGGTGCGCAACGGGGCGCGGCGCTGATCGGCACGCCGACAGCAGTCGATATGACCCAAGGCGGCAAGAAGCTGCGCCGGGGCATCAAGGTGTTCACCGTGGCGGTCGGCATCGCCAAGCTGGAGCTTTACAACAACCTGCGCAAGTCGGCCAGCGTCGGCGAGGACGGCGTAACCATGACCTATCCGGCGGGCTTCATTCACCTGCCCAAAATCGACGCCGAGTTCATTCAGCAACTGTGCGCCGAGCAATTGGTGACGCGGCGCAACCGCAACGGCTTTCCGGTGCGCGAATGGCAAAAGATGCGCGAGCGCAACGAGGCGCTCGACTGCTACGTCTACGCCCGCGCCGCTGCGGCGGCGGCGGGGCTGGATCGTTTCGAGGAGCGCCACTGGCGCGAACTGGAGCGGCAACTGGGCGTGCAGCGTCCACCCGATGACCCGCCGCCGCCCGCACCCATGCAACCCAGCCCGGCCACCCACAGCGGTGGCCTGGTTGTTTCTGGCCACCCCAACGCCCTGCGGCGCGTCATCAAGAGCCGCTGGCTGACCCTATGAGAACTTCACCCAGCTATACCCCAACCCAACTGGACGCCCTCAAAAAAGCACTGGCCACCGGCGAGCGCCGCGTGAGCTTTGGCGACAAGAGCGTGGAATACCGCAGCGTCGCCGAATTACAGGCGGCGATCCGCATGCTCGAGGCCGGGATCGCGCGCGGCCAAGGCGCGTCCAAACGCCAGATCCGCGTCACCACGGCCAAGGGCTTCTGACATGGCATGGTTCGGTAAAACCGTCCGCCGCCTGTTCGGCTCCTCGCCGGTGCATGAGGCCGCGGGCAGTGGCCGCCGCGCTTTGGCGTGGATGCCGGGCAATCCCGGAGTCGTGGCGGCGCTGCTGACCACGCACGCCGAGCTGCGCACCAAAAGCCGCGACCTGGTGCGCCGCAATGCCTGGGCGCAGGCGGCGCTGGACGCCTTCGTCGCCAATGCGGTCGGCACCGGCATCAAGCCGCAGAGCCTGTCCGGCGATGAACGGTTCAAAACCGCTGCGCAGGCACTTTGGCGTGACTGGACGGAAGAAGCCGATGCCGCAGGGCAGACCGATTTCTATGGCCTGCAAGCCTTGGCCTGCCGCTCGATGCTCGAAGGCGGCGAGTGCCTGATCCGGCTGCGCCCGCGCCGCGCCGAGGATGGTCTGTCCGTGCCCTTGCAGTTGCAACTGCTGGAGTCCGAGCATCTGCCGATCCACCTGAACACCGATTTGGCATCAGGTAACGTGGTGCGCTCGGGCATCGAGTTCGACAGTCTGGGCCGACGGGTGGCCTATCACCTGTACCGCGCGCACCCGGAAGACGGCCGGCTTGCGCCGATGTCGAATCAGGGCGGCATGGACACCGTGCGCGTCGACGCGCGCGAAATCGCCCACCTGTACCGGGTGCTGCGTCCGGGCCAGATTCGCGGCGAGCCGTGGCTGTCGCGCGCGCTGGTCAAACTCAATGAGCTCGATCAGTACGACGACGCCGAACTGGTGCGCAAAAAGACCGCCGCCATGTTCGCCGGCTTCGTCACGCGCCCCAACCCGGAAGACAACCTGATGGGCGAAGGCCAGGCCGATAGTGCAGGCATCGCGCTGGCTGGACTGGAGCCGGGCACCTTGCAATTGCTGGAACCGGGCGAGGACATCAAGTTCTCCGACCCTGCCGACGTCGGCGGCTCCTACGCCGAGTTTCTGCGCACGCAGTTTCGGGCCGTGGCTGCGGCCATCGGCATCACCTACGAACAGCTGACCGGCGACTTGACGGGAGTGAACTATTCCAGCATCCGTGCGGGGCTGCTGGAGTTTCGCCGCCGCTGCGAGATGTTGCAGCACTCGGTGCTGGTGCATCAGATGTGCCGTCCGGTCTGGGCGGCGTGGATGCGGCAGGCGGTGCTGGCGGGCGCGCTCGATGCGCCTGACTTTATGTCCGGCGATGCGCTGCGGCGGCGCCAATACAGCCAGGCCAAATGGATACCGCAGGGCTGGCAGTGGGTCGATCCCGAGAAGGAATACAAGGCCATGCTGCTGGCTATCCGTGCCGGTTTGATGAGCCGCTCGGAAGCCATCTCGGCGGGCGGCTACGACGCCGAGGACATCGACCGCGAAATCGCCGCCGACAACCGGCGCGCCGATGAACTGGGCCTGATCTTCGATTCCGACCCGCGCTACACGGCCAAGGGTAGCGCCAGTACGGAACCCGGCCGCAACGCGGCCGCACCCGACGCCACCAGTAGCGACGCCGTCGCCTGAGCGTTTCCCTGCAAGGATTCCCATGACCGTGCTGCCCCATCTGGCGGCGCGCCTGTTTGGCGTGCCGTTGGCGATTCATCGCCCGAAACTCGACATCATCGTCTCCGTGCTCGGCGCGCGTGTGGGACTGCCTGATCTGGCCGCGCCCGCAGGCTACACGCCACCCGTGCGCGATGCGCCGCCGGCCAGCGGCAAGATCGCCGTCATTCCGATCCACGGTACGCTGGTACGCCGCACCTCCGGCCTTGAAGCTGAATCGGGACTGGTGAGCTATACCGGCATCGCCGCACAACTGGATGCGGCCTTGGCCAGTCCCGAGGCCGCGGCCATCCTGCTCGATGTCGATTCGCCGGGCGGTGAATCGGGCGGTGTGTTTGATCTGGCCGGGCGCATCCGTGCGGCGGCACAAGTCAAACCAGTCTGGGCCGTGGCCAACGACATGGCCTTCTCGGCAGCCTACGCGTTGGCATCCGCCGCAAACAGGGTGTTTGTCGCCCGCACCGGCGGTGTCGGCTCGATAGGCGTGATCGCCATGCACGTCGATCAATCGGTCAAAGACGCACAGGACGGCCTGCGCTACAGCGCCGTGTTCGCAGGCGAGCGCAAGAACGACCTCAACCCGCACGCGCCGATCTCGGATGCCGCGCACGCGGCGCTGCAAGCCGAGGTGGATCGCCTCTACGGGCTGTTCGTCGAAACGGTCGCGCTGCATCGCGGCCTCGATGCCGGCGCCGTGCGCGCCACCGAAGCGGGCCTGTTCTTCGGCCCGGATGCCGTCGCGGCGGGCCTTGCCGATGCGGTGGGCAGCTTCGATGAAGCACTCGCGCAGCTCAACCAATCGCTTTCCCCACGCCCGATCCCGGCAGCTTCGGCCCGCCAGACGAGCCTTCTTCGCAACCACCCGATGGAGCTTTCCATGAATGAACGACCCGACCCCGCTGCGGTTGATCGGCCTCTTGCTGATCCTGTTGGCAATCCTGCTCAACCGCCCACCGCCGCCACGCTGAACGTGCTGGACGCCATCGAGATCGCGCAGACCTGCACGCTCGCCGGCCGCGCCGACCTGATCGCGGGCTTTCTCCAAACCCAGACCGCGCCCGCCACGGTGCGCACCCGTTTGCTGGCCGCGCAGGCTGAAACCAGCCCCGAAATCACCAGCCGCATCGCCCCCGATGCCGCGCGCCCTGCGCCCAGCAATCCGCTGATCGATGCGGCCAAGAACCTCGCGGCGCAATCCCACCGAAAGGACATTTGAAATGCCAGCCATCGCCGAATCGCTGAATCTGGGCGATCTGCTCAAGTACGAAGCGCCCAATCTCTACTCGCGTGATCGCGTCACGGTCGCCTCCGGCCAGAACCTGCCGCTGGGCATGGTCGTTGGCGTCGTTACGGCCACCGGCCAGTTCAAACGGATCGACCCGTCCGCCACCGACGGCACGCAGGCCGCCGCGGGCGTGTTGCTGCAAGCCATCGATGCCGCGCAGGCCGAGCGTGATGACGGCCTGATCGCCTGCCGCCACGCCATCGTTGCCGGCCACGCGCTGGCCTGGCCCGATGCCATCACCACTGCCGAACAACGCACCGCCATCGCGCAATTGAAGGCGCTGGGCGTGCTCGTCCGCCAAGGAGCCTGACCATGAACAACCCGTTTGCCAATCCGGCCTTCTCGATGGCCGCGCTGACTGCCGCCATCAACATCCTGCCCAATCGCTATGGGCGTCTGGAAGAGCTGAACCTGATGCCCGAAAAACCGGTGCGCCAGCGCCAGATCGTGGTCGAGGAAATGAACGGCGTGCTCAACCTGCTGCCCACACTGCCGCCGGGCTCGCCCGGCACCGTGGGCCTGCGCGGCAAGCGCAAGCTGCGCTCCTTCGTCGTGCCGCACATCCCGCACGATGACGTGGTGTTGCCCGAGGAAGTGCAAGGCATCCGCGCCTTCGGTTCGGAAACCGAAATCGAATCGGTTGCGGCGGTTGTCGCGCGCCATCTGGAGACGATGCGCAACAAGCACGCGATCACGCTGGAGCACCTGCGCATGGGCGCCCTCAAGGGCGTGATTCTCGATGCCGATGGCAGCGTTTTGGTGGATTTGTTCGATGCCTTCGAAATCGAGCAGACCACCATCGATTTCCCGTTCTCCAATGACAAGGCAGATGTCAAGGGCGCGTGCATCGCCTTGTTGGCGGCCATCGAAGAAAACTTGAAGGGCGAGTTCTCCACGGGCGTTCACGTTCTGTGCTCGCAGGAGTTTTTCGCGGCATTGACCCATCATCCCACCGTCAAAACCGCCTATGCCAACTGGCAAAACGGCTTGGTCTTGATCAACGACGTGCGCAAGGGGTTTACCTTCGGCGGCGTCACGTTCGAGGAATACCGGGGCAAGGCGGTTCATGCGGTGGGCGAGAAAACGCTCGTGCGCCGCTTCATCGCCGCTGGTGAGGCGCACGCCTTCCCATTGGGCACCATCGACACCTTCGGCACCTACTTCGCGCCCGCCGACTTCAACGAGACAGTGAACACGCTGGGCCAGCCGCTGTACGCCAAGCAGGAGCCGCGCAAGTTCGACCGGGGCACCGATCTGCACACGCAGTCCAACCCGCTGCCGATGTGCCACCGTCCCGGCGTGCTGGTCAAGCTGACGGCGGCGTGATGGCGCTGATCGAACGGCTGTACCAGTCCGCCACCCAAGCGGGCTTCACGGTGCGCTGCCGCTGGTTCCCGGCCAGTGGCGCGAAACCCAAGTCCCATCAGGTGGGTTTTACCGCACCGGATGACACCGTGCTCGACGGCATGGCGCTCAACACCGATTACGCGATCACGTACCCGGCGTCGGTGTTCGTGGGGCTGGCCGCACGTGACACGGTGGAGATCAAGCGCCTGCGCTATCAGGTGCGTGATGTCCGGGCCATTGGCGATGGCTCCGAAATGCGTGCCCGGCTCACGAGGCTTTGACCCGATGAGCGCCAACTCGATCCGCGAGCGCATCGTGCTCGCGGTGCTCGACGCTGTCCGCGTGCCGATGGCATCACTCGGGGCCACGCTGCACCGCTCGCCCACGGTGGCCATCAGCCGGGAGCAATCTCCGGCGCTGGTGGTGTTTCCCGAGTCCGACGCCATCACCGAACGCGCCAACGCTCGCGTGACGCGGGTGTTGACCGTGCGCCTGGTGGCGCTGGCCCGCGCCGTGCCGCCCGATGTTCCAGAAACGCAAGCCGACCGGCTGCTCACCGCAGCCCATGCCGCGCTGATGGCGGATGTGAATCTGGGCGGATTGGCTCTCGGTATCCGCGAGCAGGATTGCGAATGGGACGTGGAGGACGCCGACGCGGTCGCCGCCTCGATTCCCGCGCGCTACGCGATCACCTACCGCACGCTGACCCAAGACCTTTCAACGCCCGGATGACATCCATGACTTCCATCGTTTTGACCCGCCCGCACACCCACGCGGGCAAATCCTTCCAGGCAGGCGAGCAGCTCGATGTGGAAAACGCGACTGCCGATTGGCTCATCGCAGGCGGCATCGCGCGCCACGACCGCCAGCCTGTTTCCTGTCTGCCGCCATCGGAAGGGGACGGCAAGCCTCTCCAACCCAAAACCCACTCCCGCAAGGAATCCAAATCATGAGTACCTACGCCAGTTTCCAGGGCCGCGTCTTTCTCGGCAAACGCAATGCAGCGGGCCAGCCCATCGAAGTGCGCTCGCCCGGCAACGTCGCCGAGTTGAAACTCTCGCTCAAGACCGACGTGCTGGAGCACTACGAAAGCCAGACCGGCCAGCGTTCGCTCGATCACCGCATGGTCAAGCAGAAATCGGCTACCGTGAACCTGACCATCGAGGAGTTCACCAAAGAAAACCTCGCCTTGGCCCTTTACGGCAACCACATCACCAGCACGGGCGGCTCGGTCAGTGCCGAACCGATAGGCGGCGACACGCCCGTGATTGGCGACCGCTATTTCCTCGCGCACCCCAAGGTGTCGGCGCTGATCGTCACCGATTCGTCCAGCACGCCCACGCCATTGACGCTGGGCACGCACTACACGGCGGATACCGATTTCGGCGCCGTCCAGTTTCTGGACACCACGGGCTTGACCGCGCCGTTCAAGGCTGCCTACACCTACGGCACCACCACCGAGATCGGCATCTTCACGCAGCCGGTGCCCGAGCGGTATCTGCGCCTCGAAGGTATCAACACCGCGCAAGGCAACGCTAAGGTGCTGGTCGAGTTGTACCGCGCGGCCTTCGATCCGCTCAAGGAAATCTCCTTCATCTCGGACGACTACAACAAGTTTGAACTCGAAGGCTCGCTCTTGGCCGACAACACCAAGCCCTTCGATGCGGTACTGGGTCAATTCGGAAAGATCGTACAACTATGAACGATCTGGACAAACTCGTAGCGCAAGCCGTGGAGATCACGCTGGCCGGTGAAACCGTCGCCGTCAAACCGCTGAAAGTCGGGCAACTTCCCGCCTTTTTGCGGGCGATTACGCCGGTGATGCAGCAGATCGGCGGCGAGCGCATCGATTGGCTGGCGCTGTTTGGCGAACGCGGCGATGATTTGCTGACGGCGGTCGCCATCGCCACGGCCAAGCCGCGCGAGTGGATCGATGCGCTCGATGCCGACGAGGCGATTGTGCTGGCCGCCAAGGTGATCGAGGTGAACGCGGATTTTTTTACCCTCAAGGCGCTGCCGCGCCTGAACGGGCTGATCGCGCAAACCAGCGCGGTGGTGGCCACGGCTGGTTCGACGCCATCCAACACCTGATCGCCCACGGCCATCGGCTGCCCGACATCCTCGACTACACGCTGGCGCAGTTGCGCGGTTTCACCGCCGCTACGGTACGTGAGGACGCCGCGCGCGATGCGCGGCTGCTCTCGCTGATCGCCATCGGCACGCGCGGCGACTCACGCCACCTCGACAACACCCTCGACAGACTCCAAGACCGTGCGCATCTCGGTTCGTATCGATAGTCAGGCCGCGCAAGCGCAACTGCGTCAGTGGGGCGGCCAGTTCCGCGACAAGGTCAAGAAGGCCGTAGCGCGCGGCATCGCCAGCGAGGCTGCCGATCTCAAACAGGACGTGCGAATCCACGTTGCGGGCCAAATGGCGGTAGTCAAACAATCCTTCGTCAAGGGCTTTACGGCCAAGGTGCTCGACAAGGACAAGGATCGCCTGCCCGCGCTTTATGTGGGTTCGCGCATTCCGTGGTCAGGCATTCATGAACATGGCGGTCAGATCGCGGGCCGGATGCTGATCCCGCTGCACGGACGCGTGGGCCGCAAACGCTTCAAGGCACAAGTTGATGCGCTGATGCGCGGCGGCAATGCGTATTTCATCAAGAACGCCAAGGGGAACATCGTGCTGATGGCCGAGAACATTGCCGAGCACGAGCGCGCGCTGTCCGGTTTCAAGCGCCGCTACCGCAAGGCCGAAGGCATCAAGAAGCTCAAGCGCGGCGCGGCCATTCCTATCGCCGTGCTGGTGCCGCGCGTGGCCCTCAAAAAGCGCCTGAACGTCGAACACATCGCCGCAGGCCGCATTCCGCGCCTGACCGCGGCCATCGAAGAACAGATTCGCGCGCTGGATTGACATGGCCAACCGGATCTCCGTTCTCGTCGCGCTCGAAGGCGCGGACGAGGGACTCAAACGCGCCATCATGTCCGCCGAGCGCAGTCTGGGCGAATTGGCGGCCAGTGCCAAGACGGCGGGCGACAAGGCCGCCGCCGGGATGGCCGAGGTCAAAGCCGGAATGTCGGCCTTCGGCGATCAAATATCCCAGGCCAAGACGCAACTGCTGGCGTTTCTGACGATCAACTGGGCGGTGGGCAAAGTGCAGGAGATCATCCAGATCGCCGATGCCTGGGCCACGATGTCGGCGCGGTTGAAGCTGGTGACCGCCGGGCAGCGCGAATACGCCGTTGCGCAGAAGGAGCTGTTTGCCATCACCCAGCGCATGGGCGCGCCGATTCAGGAAACCGCCACCTTGTACGGCAAACTCCAGCAGGCCGTGCGCATGCTCGGTGGCGAGCAGCGCGACGCGCTGACGCTCACCGAGAGCATCTCGCAGGCGCTGGCGCTGTCGGGCACCTCGGCGGATGAGGCGCAGTCGGCGCTGGCCAAGCTCTCGCAGGCGCTGGCTTCGGGTGGCCTGCGCGGCAAGGAGTTCAATGCCATCGTCGCAGCCAGCCCGCGCTTGGCGCTAGCCCTGGCCGATGGCCTGAATGTGCCCATCGGGCGCTTGCGCGTGCTGGCCGAGCAAGGGCGGCTCACCGCCGATGAGGTGGTGGGCGCGCTGATGAGCCAGAAAGACAAACTCGCCAGCGAATACGCCCAGCTTCCGGTCACGGTGGGTCAAGCCTTCACGCGATTGACCAATGCCTTCGGCCAGTGGATCAGCCGTCTGGACGAATCCACCGGTTTCACCGCAAAACTGGCGCAGGCGCTGACGTGGCTTTCGGAAAATCTCGACACGGTGATGAAATGGCTCGCCCGCATCGCCGAGGTTGGCCTTGGCGTGTTGATCTATCGCTTGATCCCGGCGCTCATCATCGCGTGGCAGACGGCGGGCGCGGCGGCGGTGACAGCGGCCAATACCACGGCAGCGGCCTGGGCGACGGCGAATCTGTCGTTGACCAATGCCATCGCCACGGCCGGCAAACTGCGCGTGGCCTTCGGCGTGCTGGGTGCATTCCTGCTCGGCTGGGAGATCGGGACGTGGCTGTCGGAGAAGTTCGAGATTGTGCGCAAGGCAGGGATCTTCATGGTCGAGATACTGATGAGGGGCATCGAACAGTTGCGCTTTCACTGGGAGGTGTTTGCCGCCATCTTCACCTCCGACACCATCGCCCAAGCGACCGAACGCCACAATCAGCGGCTCGTGGAGATGAACCGCATCTTCGCCGAGATGTATGCGGACGCCAGCGAGGGCGCGAACGCCGCCAAGGGAGCGATGAACACCGCCGCCAGCGCCGCCGAGGAAATCGCCCGGCGCCTCGAAGCCGTGCGCCAGGGCACGCAGGAAGCGGTCGGGCGCGGCATCGAAGCGGTGCATGGCGCGCTGGAAAAGCTCAAAGGCCGTCTCGGCGAAGTCGAGCAGTCGGCCGGCAAGGCGCAAGCCAGCGTAAATGACGCCACCGCAAAGATGGCCGAAGCGTACAAAGGGCTGACGGCGCAGATCGAAGCCAGCTTGTCGCAGCAGGTGCTGGCGGTCAAAAACCGCTACGAGCAAGAAAAGGCGGAACTCGAACTCAAGCACCAATCCGAGACCGCGAAGATCACGCAGGCCACGCAACTGCTCACCGATGCCCTGACCCAGCAGACGGCGCTGCGCCGCACGGCCACCACCGAAACGTTGGGCCTGATCGATCAGGAGTCACAAGCCCGGCGCGAGGCGGCAGCGCGGCAGGGGCAAACCGAGATCGAACGCGCGGCCAACGTGCAGCGCGTCGAGAACGACATCCTCGCCGCCAAGCGCCAGACCTTGGCGCAGGCGCTGGGTGAATACCGCCAGCACATCGACGCGCTTAATGCCGAGGCGAATCGGCATCTGACCGAAGTGGAACGCATCGAACAGGCCAAACGCCAGTTGTCGATGACGACGGAGGAGCGCATCCGCGACATCCAGCGCCAGGGCATGAGCGAGTTCGAGGCCACCGAGGATCGCAAACGCCAGATCGCCGAGATGCAGGAGCAAGCGCGCACGGCGCTGGCCCATGGCGAACTGGAACTGGCACGCCAGCTGGCGCAAAAAGCAATGGACATGGCCGCGCAGGTGGCCAGCAGCCAGACCAACGAGGCCAAGCGAAGCGAAGAGGCGCGCAAGCAGTCCGAGCAGGCCGTCACGCAGGCCGCGCAACTGCAAGCCCAGGCCCGCGAGGCGCGGCAGCGGCAGGAATACGATCAGGCCAATGCGCTGGAGCAGCAGGCGGCCAAACTGCGCGCCGATGCCGCGCAGAAAGCGCGCGACGCCGACACGCAGGCCGCGCAGGGCAAGCAAGGCGTGCAGGACGCCATCGACCGCATCCGCCAGTCCGAGGATATTCTCAACCGATCCCTGGATGCCGAGGCCAGCGCGCACCGCACGGCGGCGCAGGAAGCTGCCAGCGCGCGCAACGAAATCGCCCGCACGCTGGCACAGACCCAAACGCAAATCGACGAAATCAGCGCCAAACTCCGCGACGGGCTGAAGCTCACGCTCGACGCCGACACCTCGCGTTTCGATCAGGCGCTGCGCGAACTCGACGCGGCGCTGGCCGAAAAGCAATACCTGCTGCAAATTCAGGCCGATTTGCAGGCCGCGGAGAAAAAGCTCAAGGAATACGAACAACTGCTCAAGGAAGGCAAAACCCTGCCGGTCGATGCCGACGTCAGCCAGGCGCGCGCGGCGCTGGAGCGGCTCAAGAGCTATGCCGAGCAGAACGCGCAGTTCGAGTTGAAGCTGACCACCGAAAAAGCGCAGGCGGCGATCGGCCATGTCGAACGCCAGATCAGCGCGCTGGGCCAGTTGCAGACCGAATCGCGCCACCTCGTGAGCAGCAATGCCGATGCCGCGCGCGCCGAGATTCAGAGCCTGAACGGCATGAACACCTCGAGCACGCACACGATCTACGTGCAGCGCGTCGAGGCCAACGCCTCCGGCGGGTTGGTCGGCGGCGTGCGGCGCTTTGCTGACGGAGGCGCGGTTGCGCCAGCCTTCCCTCGCATGACCGGCGGCACCGTGCCCGGCTCCGGCAATCACGACAGCGTGCCGCGTACCCTGGAAGCGGGTGCCTTCGTGATCCGCAAGGCGGCGGTGCGCAAGTATGGCGTGAATCGGCTGGCCGACTTGGCCCGTGGCGTGGCGCGCTTTGCGGCCGGCGGCAGTGTCGGGGTGTCCGGGCGCGCCCAGCCGTCCGATAAGGCCACGGCCGATACGGCCCATCAGGATACCGCCCCCAAACGCAACCGCGAGGTCGTCCAGACCCTGAAGATGATCGATTTGGGCTTGCAGGGCATGGACGAGTACACCGGTTGGCTCGACAGCAAGTACGGCGCGATGATCAGCTTGGGCAATCACCGCAAAACCATGGGCCGCTACAGCCAGCTGGCCCAGCGGGATCGGCGCATATTGGAAAGTTTGGTGGAGCGCAAGACCCTGACCGGCAACGAACATCAGGATCTGCAGCGTATCCAGCGGACTTGGCGGCAGGCCATGTCCCAGCCGCTGATTTTTGGGAAAGATCTTGAACGCGAGCTGATCGATTACATGGACAGCCTGGACGGCCAGTTCTTCGCGCGCGGCGGGTTGGCCACTTCCGACACGGTGCCCGCGCTGCTCACGCCCGGCGAGTTCGTGGTCAACCGCGGCGCGGTCGCGCGGCTGGGCGCGGGCTTCTTTGAGGCGATCAACAACCTATCGGCGCCCGCGCAGGCCCTGGCGGGCCGGGCGTTGGCCAGCGTGCAGGGCTTTGCCAGTGGGGGCTTGGTATCGCCTATCGGGGCGAATTTGCCGCGTCCGGCGCTGTCTGATGCCGCCGCGCCCACGCGCACCGTGCGCGTCGAACTGGCGGCGGGCGGCAGCCAGGTCAACGCCAGCATCGATGTCCGCGACGAAACACGCTTGTTGCAACTGCTGGACGCGGCGCGCACCCGCACGGTCTGAGTTTGATCACGATGCAACTGAAGAACCTCGCCACCGGGGTGGCTTTGCCATTGCCGGGCGACTTGCTGTGGCGTGACGAGCATGCCTGGTCGCCTGCCGTCGCATCGGTGTCGTATCTGCTCACCGGCGCGCTGTTGGTGCAATCGGCCACGCGCCAAGCGGGCCGCCCGATCACGCTGGCCGGTCCACCGGACATGGCGTGGGTGACGCGCGCGATGGTCACGACCCTGCACGACTGGGCCGCCGCGCCGCTGTCGGCCAGCACGGGCCGCTTTGAACTCACGCTCACCGATGCACGCGTGTTCACCGTGGCCTTCCGCCATGCCGACAGCGCCGTCGAGGCCGAACCCGTGCTGGGCTTTCCGGCGCGCGCCGATACCGATTTTTACCGCATCACCTTGCGGTTGATGCAGATTTGATCCACTGGAGATTTCCATGCCCATTCTTGCAGGCGACGTCAAACTGGTGGCCAGCCAGGTGATGGACGACGTCGCCGAAGGCGGCGGCGCGCCCACTGCCACCGTCATCGCCGATGGCGCGAGCAATGCCTTGTTTAACGACATCTCGGAGCTCGACCGCGCAGGCGGGCGGGTGAACCTGCGCAAGGTGTTCGCCAGTATCCAGACTGAAAGTACCGACACCTATCTGGGCGCTAACGTGGTGGTGTCCGATCCTCCCGGCGATCCGCGCGTGGCGGTCACCATCTTTTCCACCGGCTCGGTGTTCGACCGCCGCACCAACGCCCGCGACCGCATCGAGGCGTATCTCAACAAAGGGTCACTGTGGAACGGCTATCTGCTGGAGAACCACATTACCGGCCAGCGCAGCATCCAGTTGTTCCAGCGCCCCGGTGCGGCGCTGCCGGCCATCGGCAAAACCTTGTTCCTGGTGATGAATGAGGGGTTGGCCGGTGAGTATTCCCAATACGTGCGCATCACCCGCATTGCCTCGGAAACGCGCACCTTCAGCTACGGCTCGGGCGGCAGCGTCACCGACTATCAGGCGGTGGTCGCGACCTGTGATTTGTCGGACGCGTTGCGCTACGATTTTCCGGGCTCGCCGCCGGATCGCTTGTTCACGATGGCCACCGGCAAGACCAAGACCCGCGATACCGTGGTGGCCGACGCCGCCAAGTATTGCGGGGTGGTCAAGACGACCCAGCCGGTGGCCATCGGCGACGTCGCCGCCAGCGTCTCGAGTGTGTTCACGCAACTGGTGCCCTCGGCACAAACCGAAACGCCGTTGCTCGATCTGACGGCTGGCGGCACATCGGAGGCCCTGATCGAGTCCGGCAACGGCACGGTGTCCTACACCACCTCGGCGGCGTTCAACTCGGCGACGGTACTGTCGGTGGGCAATGCCATCCAGCCCGGATCGCTGTCCATCACGGTCAGCGGCGCGACGCTCACTGACAACGGTGGCGATCTGATGTCGGGCGCCACCGTGGTGGGCACGATCAATTACGGCCGTGGCCAGGTTGCTCTGGCTTCGAGCGCGCCGACGTATTCCGGCAGCAAGACCATCAGCTTCCGGCCCGCCGCCGCGCCGATCCGCGTGGCCGATACGGCGGGCGTGCGGGTGGATATCGAAAACCGCTCCTACAACTACATCCTGACCATCATTCCCGGTCCGTCGCCCGGCACCTTGCAGGTGAGCTATCGCGCGCAAGGCCAGTGGTATGACTTGCGCGACAACGGCGCGGGCGTTTTGAAGGGAACCAGTCCGGAATACGGCGTCGGTACCGTCAATTACGTTTCCGGCACCGTGGCGGTAACACTGGGCGCGCTGCCCGATGTCGGCAGCGAGATCGTCTATGCATGGGGCGCCAAGGCCAGCTATTTCAACCGCTCCGGCAGCAGCATTGCAGCGCCGTCGGTGGCGTTGCAGTTGTCGAACGCGGGCGTGACGCCGGGATCGGTGGCGATTACCTGGAATGACGGCAGCGCCAGAACCGCCAGTGATGATGGCAAGGGATCGATTACCGGCAACGCCACGGGCAGCATCAATTACCAGACCGGCCTGATCCAGATGACGCCCACGGCACTGCCCGCAGGCGGGCAAACCTACAGCGTCGCTTACACCTGGGGGCCGCCCAGCGAGGAGGTGTTTCATGCGCCGCTGCGCAACGGCGATGGCAGCCTCGACGTCTCGCTTGCCTTCGGCGGCCTGATCCCCGGCACGGTCGAACTGGAATGGAACCTGCTGGCCAATCTGTACGAGTACATCTCGACCACGCCCGCCGAATTGCAGGTCAGCCGCGCCGTCGATCCGGTCAAGATCGTCCGGGACAACGGTTCGGGCGTGCTGCGCGATCCGCAGGGCGCAACCTTTGGCACGGTGGATTACGCCACCGGCGTCATGCACTGGCTGCCGGACACCACCGTCCGCATCCCCGTGGCGCGCTACACCGTCACCCAGATCGGCTGGACGCGGGGCAGTAACGCACCCGTTGCGGTGTACCGCAACCTGTTCTCGCATTGGGAATACATCACGGCGGGCGCGTCGATGCCGGTGGATGAAAGCGGCCTGGCCAAGGTACGCTACCGCGCGGCGGGCACATCCAATGCCGTTACCGACAGTTTCACGGCCGGGGCGCTGGCAATTGATCTGACGCCCAGCTTTGCCGAAAACATCGTGCCCGGCAGCATCAACTTCACGCTGGGCGGCAAGATTTATTTCGACCGGCTGGGCAGCCTGT
>Ga0209629_10000111_pt1 | contig 36467 bp, 33 predicted proteins | sample TergutCu122P5_FD_187286 | JGI IMG/M metagenome (GOLD analysis project Ga0209629, IMG submission 187286) | Cubitermes ugandensis P5 segment gut microbial communities from Kakamega Forest, Kenya - Cu122 P5 (SPAdes) (version 2) | ecosystem: Host-associated > Arthropoda: Insects > Digestive system...
AAGATTACTATAATTGCGTAACGGCTACATCAGACGGAATTGTAGCGGTGGGATATTCTCTACCATATTCTTTTAATTCAGGCGACTGGACAGGGATTGCCGGAAATGGCGGTAATGATGCCATTATTGTAAAGTATTATTTTATTCGCGACACCAAGAACACTCTAAACGATGATTTGTACGTTGTTAATATGCAGGAAACGACAAACGGGCTCTATCTCAAATACCTCTATTCTTCAGGGATTAGTCCGTATCCGAGTTTTATTGCGGAATTAAAAACAGGTCTTGTTGCGCCCTATGATTCACTCTTAGACGCTTTGAGTGTATCAGATTCAGAGCCGCCGGTTAGATTTTTTAATTACGCCTCAAACGGCATGACTATATCCCAAGAGCAAGCAGATACGCTTAACTGGCTCGACTTTCATTATATTATAAGAAATGTTGTTCCCGGTCAAACCAAAACACTTTATGGGCTTGACTATACTACAGGCAACTTTGTTGAAATACCTCTTAGTACACCAAACATAACCGCAGCCATAAACGTATATTATACAAAAGTCACATCATATATGTTACTATATAAAACAGAAGAAACACTTACGTATGATTATATAGGCGGCGCACTAACGCCAATTATAGAACAATTTCGGTATTTTAACAGGCTTGATATTAGAGAGGTAACCCTCGCAAAAGAGGTCGTTACGACAACAATTAACGATGTGGTGCAGAATAATCCGCTTCGCGCGTGGGTCGAAAACGGCACACTGCACGTCAGCGGCTTAACGGCAAGCGAGGCGTGGAATGTGTATAATGCGGCGGGGGAATGTATATTTACAAATATCGCCGGCGCGGATTTGCAATCCGTGCCAATACAATCGCACGGCTTGTATATCATCAAACAGGGTAATAATGCGGTGAAGGCGGTTTATTAATTTCCCAACACGTTGTGATTGGGCTGGGATATATTGTGCCTGCGGCACGTAATACGTCTTTTTATGGTTGAAAACCATTTATATCCCAGCCCAACGGCAACGCCGTGGGAAAAATAAAATAAAAAATAAATATTTAATAATTTAATATAAAAAAGAAATGAATACCAAAAAATTAATTTCAGTAATGATGCTAACCGCAGTGTTAGCAATGTGTGCGCCTTTTTCGGCGCTGAATGCCGCTAACGTCAATTTTCCTGTTACGGTAAACGTTTATACGGGAACTGTTACAAGCGGCAGTGAAACGGTTCGTTATGTGTATGTGCCGACTTATTTAGACGGCACCGTTTACAATTACGGACAGAACAACCACTACTCTTTTGTCGATGAGGATGCAAAAACGTTTTATGGCGCAATCTATCGCTCTGTTGCGCCCGAATATCAGGCAATTATGCCCGATTCGGCATATTTATCGACCAATATGAATGGATTTATCGTGTTTGCTACCTCAGATGATTTTGAGACCATTGATGCGCAGGAAGGCGCTCAGGCGTTTGCGGATATGCTGGCGGGAGGCGACTGGTCGAATATCGCCAATGTTGCCGCTTATTTCTTTCCCAACAGCACACCAAACGGCGCGCCGCAAAGCAGCAACTCAACGACAAATTATTCATACTTTATAGAGACCGAAACAGTCGTTGAGTATGTTTATCTAGATGGATACTTAACGCCGGTTTCTGTTATTTACACCCTTTACGCCAAGCCGGCTGTAACCGTTGTCAATCAAACGCTTGACGTTACAGCAGGTGTACCAACGAACATTGCATTCGTTACCTGCCCCAATCCGCTTCGTGCGTGGGTCGAAAACGGCGTTTTGCACGTCAGCGGCTTAACGGCAGGCGAAACGTGGAGCGTGTATAATGCGGCGGGGGTTTGTATATATGTAGGGGCAGGGCTTGCCCCTGCCCAAAACAGCGGGCAATCATCAGGGCAACCGCAAGGGTTGCCCCTACAAACGCACGGCTTGTATATTGTGAAACAGGGCAATAATGCGGTAAAGGCGGTGTATTAAATACGGGTAATTAAAACCTCATTTTTAACCTAATTTTATGAACAGAACAACCTCAGTAGAAATAAAAGCCCCAACCCCGACCCTTCCCCTCAGGGGAAGGGAGCAAAAAGTCCCCCTGTGGGGGATTTAGGGGGCTGGGAGGGTTGGGGTGGGGTAAATGAGGTAATGAGGTAAAAAATATATTACAAATCTTTGGCTACTGAAGTTGTTTAGTAATAAAATAAGGTATAAATGAGGTAAATACTTTTAGTTTTTAATTTTTAGTTTTTAATTTAAAATAGTAATTGTCTATATTCCATTAGCGTAAGCGGTCTATATTCTATGTTCAAAAAATAATTTTTAACTTATAATTTTATAATATTAATTTAATTGTCTGCAAAAGGAGCGGACGTAAAACCAAAATCTTATGTTTAATAATAAAAAATTTAAAATTCAAATGACAATGACAAATGTATCTATCAGACAATTTGTTATTTTATGCCTCATATTCCCACTTTGGGGGTTAGGGGGCTTATTGGCGCAGGCAACTGCACAGACAGACACTGCGAGAATTTCTTCGCAGTCGGTAATTAGTCCCCCTTCGGGGGAACCAACGGTCTTTCGACCGCAGGGAGAAAAATTAGGGGGCTTCGCAATCGGCGCAAGCGCTGATATGAAAAATTCCACTTCGGAGGATTTAGGGGGCTTCCGCGCCCCGATGGCTTACGCCCCTAACGCTGACATCACTTACAACAAAATTTTTGGCGGCTCAGGCGATGATTATGCCAATTCTAGAGGAGTCTTCGACTCAAGAGATATAAAATTAGCGACTGATGGCACAATATGGATTTGTGGTTCTACTCAGTCTGATGATGGTGACTTATCATCTGCTGGCAATCACGGCGGTATTGATGCGTGGCTTTTACATATAAACCCTAAAACCAATCAGATTCTATACAACCGTTGCTTCGGCGGCAGTAATTTTGATGAATTTTGTTCAATGCTGTTAATGCCTGATAATACAATATGGGTATGCGGTAGTACAAATTCTTCAAATGGAGATTTAACCGGTGTAACAGTAAAAGGGAATTACGATGGTTGGGTTTTGCATATAGACCCAAGTCAAACAACCACTGCGGCTCAAATTTTATATAACCGTTGCATAGGCGGCTCAGGAAACGACTATTTTTATTACATTGCAAAAAATAACAATATAATATATCTGTGCGGTGAGACTTTATCTGCCTTTGGAGATAATACCGGCAACGGTTTCCATGGCGGAGATTCAGACGCATGGCTTGTAGGCTTAGATTCTACTCAAAATGCTTCAGCCGCTTTGACATACAACCGCTGTTTTGGAGGGGCAAAGGCTGATGGCTTTTTCTCAATGCAGCTTATACCTGATGGTACCATTTGGGCAATCGGACTTACCAGATCTACTGATGGTGATATTGCTACAGCGCTTGCAGGTAACCACGGTGCAGCCGGTACTTCTGATGCGTGGATTGTACATATAGACCCAAGCGCAGCTGTAGGCTCACAGCTCAAGTATAACTGCTGTTTTGGTGGCAGCAGTGAAGAAGAATTCAGTGATATAAAGGTGTTAAGCAATGACACTATATGGCTATGCGGAGAATCTAATTCAACTAGCGGGACTTTGACCGGCGCAGTCAATCATGGAAATACAGATGTGTGGCTTATCTGTGTAGACCCAACAGCCGCACCTGCATCTCAAATTAAATATAACCGCTGTTTCGGTGGTTCTGCCGCTGATGCAGAATATAGTTCAACCCGCATGCAGCTTGCTGCTGACGGCACAATCTGGGTAGCCGCACAATCGGCATCCACAGACGGCGACTTGGCAGCAGCAGGCAATCACGGCGGAAAGGATACGTGGCTCTTTAATCTCGACCCTGCCGCCAATCAGTTGAAATATAACAAATGCTTCGGCGGCAGCGCAGACGAGATAATGCCTGCCATTGCATTAGACGAAACTAAAAAACAGGTATGGGTAGTATGCGGCACGTCAAGCACTAATGACGGCGACGTCCCCGCCACCCACGGCGGCAGAGATTTATGGCTTTTCAGCATAAACTACGGCACCACCGGCATCGAATCAATTACGAATGACGAATTACGAATTTATCCAAACCCGGTGAAAGATTATTTACGATTTACGAATTACGAATTACGATTTAATAAGGTTGAGATTTTGGATTTATCAGGCAAAACCCTAATGTCCCAATCGTCCAACCTGTCCCCAATAAACGTAACGAATTTGCCCGCAGGCATTTATTTTGTAAAAATCACAACCGACAATGGAATTATAACAAGGAAATTTATAAAAGAATAACACCCGTAGGGTCGTCGCGTGCGGCGACCCTACAAAAAAACACCCCACCCCCTACCCCTCCCCTTTGGGGAGGGTTGGGGTGGGGTAAAAAATAATTTTATGATTCAATACAAAAAATATATTAATTCTGCATCGAGTCGGTGGGTAACATTTATACACGGCGCAGGCGGCAGTTCGGTAATGTGGTACAGGCAAATTCGGTTCTTTCCCGAACATTTTAATGTGTTGCTTGTCGATTTGCGCGGACACGGCGACTCGCAGCCAAACGCTGCCGCCGCCAAGCAGCAGCGCTACACTTTCTCCGAAATAGCAAAAGATGTGATTGAGGTATTGGAATTTGAAAATATTGAAAAGTCGCACTTTGTGGGGATTTCGTTGGGGACGATTGTAATTCGTCAGATTGCAGAGTTGTACCCCGAAAAAGTCGCCTCAATGGTGATGGCTGGCGCTACACTTGAATTTAATCTGAAAGAAAAATTTTTATTGCTTTTAGGAAATATATTCAAATCGGTTGTGCCATATATTTTTATTTATAAAATATTTGTCTTTGTGGTGATGCCGGGTCATAAAAGATCGAGGAATATGTTTATCCGCGAGGCGAAAAAGATATGCAATAAGGAACTTCATCGGCTATTTACCCTTACAATAGGCATAAATTCGGTTTTCAAACTGTTTCTCAAAACCGAACTTCCTATCCCCACAATTTATCTTATGGGCGAACGCGATTATCTGTGTTTGAGTCAGATAAAAAAACTGATGCAAAGCCATACTCACTATTCGCAACTTGTGATTGTTCCAAACAGCGGACACGCCGTAAATATCGACAATCCCGAGTTTTTTAACCGTCAAACGCTTTCTTTTTTGGAAAGAATAAATTTAGAAGGCAGAAGGTAGAAGGTAGAATGTGGAAAAAATTTACCATTGACCATTGACAATTTACCATTTTTATACGGAAAAAACAAATAGTAAATAGACAATGGCTAAATAGTAAATAAAAATAGTTTTTAACTTTTAATTTTTAATTTAAATAATTGTCTATATTCTATTAGTGAAGCGGTCTATATTCTATGTTCAAAATAGTAAATAAAAATAATAACACAAATGAAATTACTGAAAGTTTTTAAATTGCGCAAATTAATACAACTGCGAAAAATTCGTAAGTTGCAGAAGTTGCATAAAGCCCGTATGTTGCAGGATTTATATGCCTCCTTGCTTATTTACGAACTTTCAAACAAATAATGCCATTTACAATTATACTATTTACCATTGACTATTTAATAAAAGATTAATAATCAATTTATTATAAAATAAAAAAGAATTAAGAAAAATAAAATTAATCATTAATAAATATATGTTCAACACTCAATCAGTTATATTAAAAGAGAATCCTGCGGTAGCGGTAATGTCTGCCGCACTCAGTATGTTGCCAAAATTGCCGACAATAATTTTTGAGTTGCCATTTTGCAGTTTTTCACGCAAAATATCCGAATGCGAGAGTCAGGAGATTGTCAATATTTTGGAGAAAGGCGATATTTTACTCACATCTGACAAGGTTTTTCCGCTTTTGCAGTTTGCGGAGGCGGTTATGGGCAGTCCCCGTTATAGCCACGCCGCCATTTACGAAGGCAACAACAGTGTGATTGAAGCAACGACTTTTCATCCTTCGGGCTGCGGGGTGGCGCAAACCGAAATTAATGATTTTCTGTCCGGCAGAAAAAATATTTGTGTTGTCCGTCCCTCGTACCCTTCGCAATACGATAAGGAAGCAATGTTCGCGTGGCTGCAGCAGCAACTTGGCAAGCCATACGACTATAATTTTAGCACCAAAAACAACGGCGCAATGTATTGTTCTAAATTAGTGGCAAAAGCAATGCGCGTGGCGGGCTTTCCTATCGAGAAAACTTATTTTTTATGGTGCAAGCAATATCTTCCCGACGCTTTTATTCACCAACCGAATATGAAAAAAGTTTTTTGCAGAGACGCAAACATAATTGAAAAAGCACTTTGTTGCCTGCCTATTATTTGCTTTGCTCTGGCAATGACCGTACATTCGTTTTGGGGTTCAATTTTTACTTTTAGTGCATTTGGCATATTGACGGTTACCGGCTGGCTGCAGCATTTGAAAATATTGTAAATAAATTCTATTTTTTTTAAAATATATAAATATTATAAATAAATAAATTTCATTATGTAAAAAATTTAATATTTATTTTTGATAAATGATATTAAATTAACAAATAAATATCAAATTACAATTTATTCATTTTTCAATAAAAATTTAATAATTATTTGTCGATTTTATTTTTTTATGTGAAAAAATTTTACTAAAATTGCACTTTGATTTTTTTTAATAAAATTTTATATACAATATTGAATATTAATAAGTTAAATTTTTTAATGCTATGAATTTGAACAAATTGATGCTTCAGATTGAAGCCAAACATCCGGGCGAAAAAGAGTATTTACAAGCCGTCCGCGAAGTATTAAGTACCATCGAAGATGTGTATAACGAACATCCAGAATTTGAAAAGGCAAAAATTGCAGAACGCCTTGTTGAGCCAGACCGTGTTGTTACTTTTAGAGTGGCTTGGACAGACGACCGCGGCGAGGTACAAACAAATCTTGGATACAGAGTTCAGTTTAACAACGCAATCGGACCTTACAAAGGCGGTTTGCGTTTCCATCCTTCTGTAAATCAGTCGATTTTGAAATTTCTGGGTTTTGAACAGATTTTCAAAAATTCGCTGACTACGTTGCCTATGGGCGGCGGAAAAGGCGGCTCGGATTTCGACCCGAAAGGAAAATCGGACGGCGAAGTGATGCGTTTCTGCCAGGCATTTATGCTGGAACTTTGGCAACTTATCGGACCGGACACGGACATTCCCGCAGGCGACATCGGCGTTGGCGGGCGCGAACTCGGCTATATGTACGGAATGTACCGCAAACTCGCTCGCGAAAATACGGGCGTTCTTACCGGTAAAAATCTTGAATTTGGCGGCTCGCTCATTCGCCCCGAAGCCACCGGGTATGGCGGTCTGTATTTCGTAAAACAGATGCTCGAAACGGCAGGAATGGATATTAAAGGAAAAACCATCGCAATTTCGGGCTTTGGAAATGTTGCCTGGGGTGCAGCGCAAAAAGCAACGGAAATGGGCGCAAAAGTTGTAACAATTTCAGGACCTGACGGTTACATTTATGACGAAAAAGGTGTTTCGGGCGAAAAAATTGATTATATGCTCGAACTTCGTGCAACCTGCAACGATATTGTGTCGCCGTATGCTGAAAAATTCGGTGCAAAATTCGTTGCTGGAAAACGTCCTTGGGAAGTAAAAGTTGATATTGCTTTGCCTTGTGCTACGCAAAATGAACTTAACGAAGCAGATGCTAAAATGTTGATAGCCAACGGTGTAAAATGCGTTGCCGAAATTTCGAATATGGGCTGCACACCTGAGGCGATTGAGCAATTTTTGCATCATAAAATTATGTACGGACCGGGCAAAGCCGTTAATGCAGGCGGTGTGGCTACTTCGGGCTTGGAAATGACACAAAATGCAATGCACATTTCGTGGACTGCCGAAGAGGTTGATGCAAAACTTAAGCAAATTATGCACAACATTCACGATGCTTGCGTAAAACACGGCAAACAACCCGACGGCTACATTAATTATATGAAAGGCGCAAACGTTGCCGGCTTCTTAAAAGTTGCAAAGGCAATGCTGGCGCAGGGAACAGTTTGATTAAAAAAGTTTTTAATTTAAAATAGGGAAACCGTAATGCATTATGTTTAATACGTTACGGTTTTTTTCTCCGTAATCCGAGATCCTGTTTAAATTTTATTCTGAAAAAATATTATCAAATCGAATACCATCTGTCATTGCGCATCTTGACCCGCAATCTATAACTTTGAAAAAAATAATGAAACCTTGCGTACTTTGCGAAACCTTTGCTTTCTTTGCGGTTAAAATTTACCGCAATGTTCGCAGAGAAAACGCAAAGAGCGCAAGATAAAATATCAGATTGCGGGGTAAGTTGCGCAATGACAATAGAGTTTTTTAATTATTAGTAGTTCAATTATAATAATCTTGAATTGAAAATCGACGTAGTCAAATCTTGAAATTTGAAATCTTGAAATATAAAATATATAAAATATTTTTTACCGTCGCTTTTACTTTGTTGTTTTCCAATATTTTGGCGCAAAGCGGCGGTCCGCCGATGATGACCGACGACCCAGGCGTGGTTGATTTGCATAAATGGGAAATAAATTTATCGGTAAATACGTCATTTTCAGATGGTTTGAATGAATTTGAAATTCCATTTGTGGATATAAATTATGGCTTTTTTAAAAATATGCATTTGAAAATAGAATTTCCATATACATTTTATTATACTAAAAATAAGAAAGTTACGAGTTCACTCGGCGATGCAACATTTGGTTTAAAGTGGAAAATTTTAGATGAAAACAAATATTTCATTTCCGTTGGGACGTATCCGCAATTTACTTTTTATCGAGAGCGCGGATTTTTGTTACCGCTTTTGCTCGAAAAATCTTTTGGCAATTTTGTTATTGGCGAAGATTTTGGCGCATTTTTTGAGAAAAACAATAATTGTATGCTTCACAGCAGCACTCTTATTAGTTACAAGTTTTCCAATCGTTTTGACGCAGAAAGTGAATGTCATATTGAAAAAGATGTAAAAACAAATTCTGCACCTGATTGTTATATAAATTTCGGATGTCGCTATTCACTTGGCGAACACATCGGACTTATGGCTTCGTTTGGCAGACAAATTCTTGCGAAAACCCAAGAATCCGAACATTTTTTCTCGGTAGCAGGCGTTCAGTTGAGATTTTAATTTTCTGCTGTTTTATTCAAATAATTTTTCTATTTCTTTTGAATAATGCTGCATAAGCAATTTGCGCTTGGTTTTGAGCGTTTGCGAAAGGAAATTATCGGTAGTCCATTCGTCGGAAATAAGTTTGATTTTTTTAATCTGTTCGTAGTCGCCAAAATGAGCGTTAAGTTTTTTTACCTCTTCTCTAAAAAGATTTATAACTTCTTTATTTTCAATTAATTCCGTATTATTTTCAAAAGAAATTTTACGGTCTTTTGCCCAAATGGTCAGATTTTCAAAATCGGGAACAACGAGTGCGGCGGCAAATTTTTGGTTTTCGCCAACGACCAAAATATTGCCCACAAAAGGCGATTCGCTGAATTTTGCCTCAACCACTTCGGGATTTACATATTTTCCCATTGCGGTTTTGAACAAACTTTTCAGCCGCCCGGTAACGCGCAAAAGCCCTTCGGGGGTAAATTCGCCCAAGTCGCCGGTGTGGAAAAATCCATCGCTGTCAATGACTTCTTTGGTCAGTTCGTCGTCTTTGTAATAGCCAAGCATCACGTTATGTCCGCGGCAGATAATTTCCTGATTTTCAGTTAATTTTACCTCAACACCCGGAAGCGGCACCCCGACAGTTCCCGCTTTGCGCTGATGTTTTCCGCGACGGCTTACCGCAATTACCGGCGATGTTTCGGTCAGTCCGTAACCTTCAAAAACGGGCATTCCTATCGCACTGAAAAACGCCGCCACCTGTCCGCGAATCGCACTTCCGCCCGAAACCACAATATCAAAATTTCCACCCAAAGCGGCACGCCATTTTGAATAAACAAGTTTATCGGCAATGCTGTGAGCAAGATTTTCAAAAATATTGCGGTCTTCAATTTTATATTTATTCGCCTGTCCAAAAGCCCAATAATAAATTTGCCGCTGTGGAAATTTCATTTTTTTGCCTGCAAGATAAAGTTTATCGTAAATTTTATCGAGCAGACGCGGCACGCAGGACATCATTGTAGGGTTGATTTCCTTAATATTTTCGGCAATCGTCCCCAAACTTTCGGCATAATAAACCGACATTCCCAAATATTGATACAAATAAACCAGCATTCGCTCGTAAGAATGGCAAAGCGGCAAAAAACTCAATGCTTTATTCGACCATTTTGACGGAATTTCTTCGAGGTTAATCAGTTGATTTACAATATTATAATGACTCATCATTACGCCTTTTTGCTTGCCGGTTGTCCCCGAAGTATAAACAATGCTGGCGAGTTCGTGTTCGCCAATGGAATTTTTTATTTCTTTAAGTTTTTGTAAATCAATATTTTGCCGTCCTAACTCTAAAAGTTCGGTAAAAGTTTTATGTCCTGTCCCAAAATTGCCGATGGAATAAATTGCGGTCAATTTTTTAAAATTTGGAATAAATTTTTCAATCCGCTGCCAAATCAGTTTGCTGTCGTAAATCAGCATTTTTATTTCCGCGTGAGTGAGGATATGTTCGTAATCTTCCACAGAAATTGTTGGATAAATCGGCACGGAAACCGCGCCAATCTGCATCGCCGCAAAATCGAGCATATTCCATTCGGGGCGGTTGCCGCTGATAATCGCCACGCGGTCGCCACGTTCAACGCCCAAAGCCAGCATCGCGCAACTCAAAAGATTTGTCTGCTCAACATACTGCTCAATGCTAATTTTTTGCCATTGTCCATTAACTTTCGAAACGAGGGCGGCATCCTGCTGCGCAAAACGTTCCGTATAATTTTCCAGAATATCAAAAAGACGTGTTATTTTCATTTTTTTTAATTTTAGAAATTTATTTTGCAAAAAAAAATCACACAAAAATAAAACAAAATTTTTAATTGACAAAAAAATGATATTTGTTAAAATTATTTTCCTCTGTCAAAATGTCATTATTTTTTATTGGAATATTTTTTGAAAAACAGAGTGCGGAATTTTTAGTTTAAATATTATATAAGTTATAAAAAATAATTTTACAAAAAACAGTAATTTATTGATTTATAATAATCTTGAAATCTTGGAATTTTGAAATCTTGAAATAAATAAAATATTGATTATGAGTAATAAAACAAAAGGGACAATCGGGGTTACGAGCGATAATATTTTCCCGATTATAAAAAAATTTCTTTACAGCGACCACGAAATTTTCCTGCGCGAACTGGTCTCAAATGCCGTTGATGCTACGCAAAAACTCAAAACGCTTGCTTCTGTCGGCGATTTTAAGGGCGAACTTGGCGACCTGACCGTGCGCATTGCCATCGACAAAAAAAAGAAAACAATTACGGTGTCCGACCGCGGAATTGGTATGACTGCCGACGAAATTGAGCGTTACATCAATCAGATTGCGTTTTCGGGCGCAGAAGAATTTGTAGAAAAATATAAAAACGATGCTCAGGCGATTATCGGGCATTTTGGGCTGGGTTTTTATTCGGCGTTTATGGTTTGCGAAAAAGTGGAAATTTTCACTCAATCTTACCGTGAAGATGTGCCTGCAATGCACTGGGCATGCAAGGGCGACCCCGAATTTACCCTCGAAGAGACAATAAAATCGGAACGCGGCACAGACGTGGTTTTACATATCGACAAAGAAAATGAGAATTTTTTGGAAGAAGGAAAAATTACCGAACTTTTGCACAAATATTGCCGTTTCCTGCCGGTAGAAATCGCTTTTGGCAAGAAAAAAGAGTGGAAAGACGGCAAAGAAACAGAAACCGCCGAGGATAATATTATCAACAAAACGCAACCGCTTTGGACAAGAAAACCTGCCAATTTGACAGACGAAGAATATTCAAAATTTTACCACGACCTTTACCCAATGGCAGACGAGCCGCTGTTCCACATTCATTTGAACGTTGATTTTCCATTCAATTTGACGGGAATTTTATATTTTCCAAAAATTAAAAATAATTTTGAATTTCAACGAAATAAAATTCAACTTTACTGCAATCAGGTTTTTGTAACCGATGCTGTGGAAAACATTGTGCCTGAATATCTTACGCTGTTAAACGGTGTACTTGACTCGCCCGATATTCCGCTAAATGTCTCGCGTTCGTATTTGCAAAGCGACCAAAATGTTAAGAAAATTTCTTCGCATATTACCAAAAAAGTTGCCGACCGTCTGGCTGAAATTTTCAAAAACGACCGCCCGCAATTTGAGGAAAAATGGAATGATTTGAAGATTTTTATCCAGTATGGAATGCTTTCGGACGAGAAATTTTACGAACGCGCCGACAAATTTGCGCTTTTGACCGATACGGATAAAAAATATTTTACTTTTGAAGAATATAAAAACTTAATCGCTGAAAATCAGAAAGATAAAGACGGCACTTTGATTTATCTTTATGCCACAAACATTGACGAGCAATACACTTACATCAATTCGGCAAAAGAAAAGGGCTACAATGTGCTGCTGATGGACGGGCAGTTGGATATTCACGCAATCGGGCAGATGGAACAGAAATTTGAGAAATCGCGTTTTGTGCGCGTGGATTCGGACGTGATTGAAAAATTGATTGTAAAATCAGATGTCTCGGCGGTAAATCTTACTGAAAATCAACGAGATGCGCTGATTGATATTTTCAATTCGGCGTTGCCAAAACTTGATAAAACCAATTTTATTGTAACTTTTGAGAATTTGGGTGCGGCGGCAAATCCTGTTTTTGTTACTCAAAACGAGTTTATGCGGCGTATGAAAGATATGTCGGCTTTGGGCGGCGGAATGTACAGTTTTTATGGCGAAATGCCTGACAGTTACGCACTTGTGGTCAATACTGCGCATCGGCTTGTGGAAAATCTTTTGAAAAATCAGCAGGAAGCATGCGATGAAAAAGTTGCGCCATTTATTGCACAAATTGCTGAAAATCAGAAAAATATAGAACAAATTGACGAGCGTAACAAATCTAAAAAATACGATGAAATTCCGCAGGAAGACAAAGATGCAAAAGAAGATTTTCGTAAAAAAATTGAAGATTTAAAAGCCGAAAAACGTCAGGTTTACGCTGCTTATGTCGTTGAAAATAAACATGTTGGGCAACTTGTGGATTTGGCTTTGCTTGCCAATAATATGCTCAAAGGCGAAGCGTTGGCAAATTTTGTACAACGCAGTGTGGAAATGATGTGAAAAATTTTTTGCAAAATTCACTAAAAAAACGTAACATGGTTATAATAAACCTGTTACGTTTATTTTTTTCTATGAAAAACATCAAAACGATTTTCCTATCGAAATTCCAACACGCGGATAAGAATTGTCGTTTGCAAATGTACGCCCAATTCCCAAAAGCAATTCGCCCGTAAATCCATATTTATTCATAAATTTGTATCCGATGGCAACGCCCAAACCAAAAAATGGGGTCGTTTTTGGGGAAGAACTTATATACACGCCATTGCTATATTGGTAATCGTAATAATCATAAGATTCTTGTCCGACAATGGCAAAATGCCCTTCAATAAAAAAAAGTTTTGATGGATTTCTTCCAAAATAAAACCTGCCGTATGGCAAAATTTCATATTTCATTCCCCAAATATCATCATCAGTTAATGAAAATCCGGCGGAAAGTCCTGCACCAAAACTATTTCCCCAAGTTCGTTCATAACTGATTTCAGGAAATGAACATATAGAGGACAGCAAATTCAGGCGAATTTCATTTTTTGCCTCTTCTTTTGCTTTTTCCTGCGAAAAACCTGCTATGCTATATGCGCATAACATAAAAACTATAAATATTGTCTTTCTCATTTTTTTAAAATTATTATTTATAAATAAATTTTTTTGCAAAGATAAAACTTTTTATTTGAAACAAAATAATTTTTGTATAAACAATCTATTATTTTTTACGTTTTTTTGCTCTTTCAAACCGTTTAAATGCTTCATTATGACGGGCGCGGCGCGTTCTGATTTTTTTTCTCTTTTCTTCCAAAATAATCCGTAAATAGTTGATATACGGCTCGATATAACGCTGCCGTTTGCTTTCCAAAAGGTCGGTAATTGTAATCATAATTCCTGTTTCGAAAACCGAACCGAAATCCGCATCGTACATCGTGCCAAAAGAGCGCATCGTTTCGGTTAAGCCAATGTAAGCGTTGATAAGCGGTGGAATTGTATGATTGTCGGCACGAATGGCGCGTTGTAAGATTTTGTACGCTTCATGAGAATTTTTTCTGTAAAAAAGTTTTTTCGCCGCTTTTTGCGTCTCTTCCGAAATTTTTGTCTGCTTTTTTGGAAAAATAAGTCGGTCGGGGTCGGGGCAGTAGCGGCGCAAAAACGCCAAAATCATTTCGCGTGATTGCGGCGAATAATCGTTGAAAATTGTAACTTTTCCAATAAAATATTTTGCGTTTGTATTCAAATGAATCAATGCACCAAGCCCGTCCCAAAGGTTGTCCAAAGCAAATAAACTTTTCATTCCCATTTGAGAACTTTGATATTTTGGCTGAACAAATGCCCTTCCGAGTTCAATAGTTTGTGGCAAAAAATCGGCAATAAACTGCTCGCTGAACCTAAATAAATGCCCCATTGTCAAGTTTGGCTGTCCGTTTTCGTCAAAATCCACATCATTGCCCGAAATAAAGCGATAGCCGCCTATAATTTCCTCATTTTCAGGGTCCCAGACAATAAGTTGTTTGTATGGTTTTGGTAAAAAATCATACTCGTCAATATCGGTTTCTTTGCCCGAACCGCCGCCCCAGGCACGAAACGAAAGTTCGCGCAAACGCCCGATTTCGAGCATTAAATTCGGCGAATTGTGTCCGTCAATTATATAAATTTCATTGTGCGCCTTATTTGTAGGACGTAAAAAACGATTTTTGGTTAATTCCTTTTTTAACAATTTTACATCAACAGGCGCAAGTACATTTTCCATTTTTCTTACTGTTTTATATCATTTTCAACCCGTGATTGCATTTTATGAATTATGATAATTTTCGCAAAAATACGTAAAAGTTTTCAGTTTTCATAAAATCACTTTTAGAAAGTTTTTTAACATCAATATTGTCATTGCGCACCTTGTTCGGCAATCTAAAACTTTGTAAAAATTCTCCTCTGTGTATCTCTGTGAACCTTTCGCTCGCGCCGATTTGTAATCGGTGCGCTATCTGATTTTGTAATAATAAAAATTATAACAGACACAGAACCTTATCCTGTGTCTGTTAATATTAATGAAACCTATTTATAATCAGCATCTTACGCTACGCACCGATTACAAATCGGCGCTAGCGGGAAAAAATGCTCCGTGTATCTCCGTGTAATTATTTCTATCACAGAGAGCCACAGAGAAGGCACAGAGTAACACAGAGAAAATTAAAAAACAGGCACCGCTTTTGTGCGATGCCTGTCGAAATTGTTTTGAAAGGGCTGGAAGTGCGTTTCATCATCGCCGTCTCGAACTCTCGACATTACCATCTCGAACTGTCGAGATAACCGTCTCGATAAATCAACATCACCATCTCGAAAGTTCGAGACGGTGATGTCTGTAAGTTGAGATAACCGTGTTGAAAAAACCTGAAAAATTACAGCGAATCTACCGCTTTGAAAGACGCTTTTTTCAAACTGTCTTTCAACGCCTGAGATTGAGTAAAACGAACCGAAACGCTCTTAATTTGTTGTGCGGTAACAGTTGATTTTGCAGGCACTCCCTCACAATGCGCTGTAAGGCGGAAACTGCCCAAGTCGCCTAATTGAACAGTGTTACCGTTTAAAAGCAAATTTATTGCCACTTTTTGCAGTTGTGCAATGGCAAACTCTGCCTCTTTGGGATTTAGAGTAGTTTCGTCTGCCAAAAGTTTTGCAAGTTCTTTTTCGCGTACTAAACCTGTACTTTTAATTACAGGATACCATTTTTTAGGGGCGGCAGCATTACTCGGATTGCCGCGTTCTACCTTATTAAAAAGTATTGCCATAATAAATTTTTTTGTTAATTATTAATTATTTTAATAAATTTTGCTGCAAAGGTAAGAAAAAGTTTTCAGATATAAGTTATCAGTTTTCAGAAAATTTTTTAAACATTAATATTGTCATTGCGCACCTTGTTCGGCAATCTAAAACTTTGTAAAAATTCTCCTCCGTGTATCTCTGTGTATTCTCTGTGTATCTCCGTGTAATTATTTCTATCACAGAGAGCCACAGAGAAGGCACAGAGTAACACAGAGAAAATAAAAAAACAGGCACCGCTTTTGTGCGATGCCTGTCGGAATTGTATTACAAAATTTTTCTAATAAATTGATAAACTTTGACTGTCCATTATATTTCCGTTTTTGTCGGTAATAGTAACATAATACGTTCCTGCGGGTAAAAAATCGACAGGAATTTGCATCAACTGCCCTGTGGAATTAATTGGGTATGTTCCTATAACCGAACTGTTATTACTTATAATTAAATTAAAAGTACCGCTTTCTCCATTATTTTGTGTTGGCTGCACATTAATTGTTTTTATAGACGGAGCATAAGAAACATAATACACATTATTATTCGGTAAAATCGTCCAATATGCATACAAAGGCTCTCCACCATTATAAGTAAATTTACAAGTTATTGTTACAACTTCGTCGGGCGGATATACTGCATCAACCCAGTCACAAGCGGCATTATAAGGGTCAGGTTCTGGATGACCTACAACGATAATTGCATCTATTTCATCTAATGGTGTAATGTAAGCGTACACAGATTGTTCTACTTCTGAATCATCTGTATCGGTTTTTTTTAATTCTAATACTACTACCGATTTTTCGGGGTCAGACATACTTTGGGCTACCTTAACATTCCCAATGTCAAGATTTTCTCCCGATAAATCAGGTGATGAAAGAGTAACTGTGCTGTTATAATCTCCTGAACTAATATTTACATTATTGCCATCAACACTAACTGTGGCATCATCCGACTGCAATGCATTGACAAGATTATCAAAATCCTTAACCGGTACTAATCCATCAACGGTTATATCGCCGGGATTAACCGGGCTTTCATCCCAAGGCGATGGTTGTTTGACACCATCTATCATTATATACCCTTTTGAAATACTCCAATGGAAACAGGAACGATCATAAGACCAACATTCAGGACGCATATCTGCAAAAAATTCCCGTTGATAGTTGCCGTCCGACAGAATAAATGGCTCGTGTGGTGTAAGATATAATCCTGATGGCGGTAAGACGGAAGATAAATTTTTTGTCGCAGAATATTGCTGTCCGTTACCAAGTAGTGCTGTAACAGAAATATATGTATAATTGCTGTTTGCATATACCTGTGCTTCCACGTTTGAAGTATTTGCAACCGGACCTAAATTATTAACTGATAAATTTACGGCATTTTTAAATGAAATATTAGGCGAAGCAGTCCATGTATATTTAAGAATACCCGGAATAGTATTTTTTAAACCGTATGTTTGATAATTACCGTTAATCACATCCGCCCCGTTTATTTCAAAACTGCATGCGGATAAAGATTTATTCAAAGTTACATTCTTTCCTTGATATGTAATATTAGCAGTAATTGTAGCAGTGCCATTATAACTTTTTGCCGTTACAGTTGCTTCACTGTTCGACTGTGTCAAAGTAAAATCATTATTATTACTTATCGACCAATTAACCGTTGCACCGGCAGGAAGATTATCCAATGAATATTTCGTATTAGCACTTACGGTAGAAGGACCGGAAATAGAAGATGGCATTACATCGTATTCATCAATTAAATAATTCATTGCACTAAGCAAATTATTACTGAAAACACCTTCGTGGTCGTTATCGTAAATATGGTAATCGTTTTCGTTCTCAACATACAAAAAATTGAAAGGGCTAACCGACGATGAATTGTTTTTGTAAAAATAATCGCGAACTTTACTTACATTTGAGTTATTGTTTAAATAGTTTATAATATTTGTATGAGGCGACGAAATATTATTTAAACCCAAAGCACTGTAAGAGGGAATAAAACAATCGTAATTATAGTCAATGTTTGCAAAATTAGTTATGTTCATTGCTACCGCTACCAACCCCATCTGAAAGTCCTTAAAATTATGCCAACCCTTAATACTGCCGGGCGCATTATCTAACGGAAGTGTATTGCTTACTTTAATATCTCTGTTTTTTATTTCATTATGGCAGTCAAAATATGGGAAGACGATAGGGACAAATCCTGTGTACCAAGAACAAATTACTTTTACCTTGGGAATGCATAAATCCAATGAAATATCTTCTTTGTAAATAGATTTTTCCGTTTGATTTGGAACGGCATTAACTTGAATACTCCAATTGATATTTGACATTATAACCGCATTGCCAACAGGCATTCCAAGTATTAAAAACAATGCTGCATCAAGACCAACACCAGCAGTTGCGAAGACAGGTCGAGTATCAGGAATATTTATCAGTGTAGCACCGGCAGCAAATCCCTGATTTGTTCCATTGCCGCTGCCTAAAGTTATAGCCGCTGTTTTACAGTTTTTTGGGAAATTTCCAATGGCTGCAAGGTTCGACAAAAAATTATTTCTGTCATTGTGGCATTGTGCTGTTTCCCCTGATGTGGCTAAATGATGATAAAGTAACATTTCCCGCGCTGCCGGACTGTTTAGAGTATTTGCCTCTGCATTATTAAGCACTGCAATAGAATTAAAAGTATCTTCATTCAGGTTTTTTATCATATATTGCATACCGAGCGGCACATTGGCACCGTTTTGAGGCGAATCCAAAGAGATAAACAGGCGCGTCTGATGACCTGAAGGATAAGAACTCGGATATTTTTCCATTAAGGTAAGAGCATAACGGGCTGTAAGCCCACCCATACTTGCACCGATTACTACCAACTGCTCATTATTGTTCTTTACATTAATTATTTTATCTTGGATAAAATTTGCCAAACAAACGCCGTTTTTTTCTATGGTCTCGGTGCTGTTTGCCGAGCGGTAGATTATTATATCATAGCCCTCTGCAAGCAGATTATCAAGAAAATGATTTTTATTGGCTACATTATACAAATATACAGTATTCGCTTTTGGCTTTTCGGTGCTTATTCTTACCTGGTCGGAAGGGTCGAAGCCCGATGCTATCAGTATCGGCTTCTGTATTGTATTATGATTTTGACCATACCAGATTCCGTAATGTGCTTGAATTCCCGGATTATTATATTCGTCTAAATAATCAGGTATGGGAATTGTATTGTCCATAGTTGCCGCCGCTGCAGGTGGTTCAACAACAGCCACTACGTTTGCAAATACTGAATAAATCTGATTTGCAGTTGTTACTTTTATTATCAGGTTTTTAATGCCTGCATTGGAATAATTGATATTAACCGTACTGCCAACAGATACGGGCATAAAGCCCTGACCATCGCCAAAGTTAATTTTAATATTCTGTATATTGTCCGCGATATTTGTAACAAACAGAGAAGGGTCTATATAAAAAAGATTTGTACCGACCCGTACTGTATCTATTAACGATGCTACTGCAAGGCAAGTATCTAACATCAGCGGCGTTTGACCCGCGCCCGAAATATCAATAATTTTGCTGTTTATGGTATCTACCGAAAGCAAACCGTCCTGCACGGCAAAGGGCTTTATCTTATTATACTGGTAATAGATTATGCCAAGCGGAATTTTTTCGGGATAATTATTTTCTACACTGTACAAATATTTATTTGCAAGCGTAAGGTCGTAATGAAAATCCGCAGGATTTAAATACGAGGCGTACAAACGGTAGAAAACTGACAGCCAATCCTTTGTATTGCATACAGCAGTGCTATCGCCATTGTATCCGTTCATACTTATTACCGCAGGCGAGCGGTCTATTAATAGACCTGTGGTAACTTTACTTGATGGAATTGCAAAAATACTATCCATCTGACTTTGGTAGTTCGTTTGCGCAAACGTTCCCTCATAACAAACAAATGCGCACAAAATTAAAATTGTTATTTTTCTCATATTGATGATTTTATTTAAAAATTAATGTATCTAAATAGATTATACTTTTGTTCTTTATTTGTTCTGGTAATAATGATATGTTGTCTGTAGATGGTCTTGCATTAGAATTTGCCCAAATAGAATACTGTATTACATTTTCTCTTTGAGTTCGTTTTAAAAATTTTACGCGAAAACACCCTTGCATGTCGGTATAATATGTTTCAACTACAGGTCTTACTGTTGCATAGCCATTGCTCCTAAAATCACTCCATACATCTACACTTACGTTTGCTGCAGGTTCGTTTGTGTCTCCATAATATACATATCCTACGCCTACAGTATCGTAGTATGTGCGTGTGTCGTAATCCTCAAAAGAGCAGGAATTAGTGAAAAATGCAATAAAAATTAAAATTGTAATCTTTCTCATAAAAATGTATTTTTAAGTGTTAGCAAATGAATATTCTGTATATTGCCCGAGATATTTGAAACAAACAGAGAAGGGTCTATATAAAAAAGATTTGTACCTACCCTAACTGTATCAATCAATGATGCAACAGCAAGGCAGGTATCAAGCATTAAAGGCGTTTGATTACTGCCCGAAATATCAATGATTTTACTGTTTATAGTATCTACCGAAAGTAAACCGTCCTGCACGGCAAAGGGTTTGATTTTATTGTACATGTAATAGATTAAACCCAAAGGTACAGTGTCATTACGCGGCTTGTCGGTATTATACAAATACTGGTTTGCAAGTGTAAGGTCGTAATGAAAATCCGTAGGATTTAAATACGAGGCATAAAGCCGATAAAACAGCGTTATCCAATCTTTTGAATCACATACCGCCACGCTATCGCCATTATATCCTTTCATACTTATTACCGCCGGCGAGCGATCGATTAATAGACCCGTAGTAACTTTACTTGATGGAATTGCAAATATGCTATCCATTTGCGCTTGATAGTTAGTTTGTGAACTGACTTTAATACTTGATACTGCCAATAGTATCAAACCGATTAATTTTATTATATTTCTGTTCATAATATGTATTTTTTAAAAAATTAATTAATAAATATGGTATCTAAGATTATTGTTGAATTTGCTTGTGAAATTTTATTATATGGTATCCATTTACTAACAATGTCATATCCCGTAGGAATTTCACCATTATATTTTTTTATAAATTTAACATAAAAGTAGCCAGTGCTATCAGATATGAAATCTTCTCTAATTGGTTGGGTTGTTCCCCAGCCGTGACTTTCAAAGTGTGTAAATACTGAAATAACTTCATTCTTTATCACAGTGTTGTTTTCTGAATTATAAATGCAACCTTTTCCTATAATACGAAAATATTCTTTTTGTTCTGTATCAGAAAATATACAGGAATACATTATAAGTATTATGAATATAATGAAATATTTTTGCATAATTTTTGAAAATTAGTTGTTACTTTTATTATCAGGTTTTTATTACCTAAAGTAGAATAACTTACATTAACCGTACTGCCAACGGATACAGGGACAAATCCATTACCATCGCCAAAGTCAATTTGAATATTCTGTATATTTCCCGCAAGATTAGAAACAAACAGAGCGGGGTCTATATAAAAAAGATTTATACCGACCCGTACTGTATCAATCAGTGATGCAACAGCAATGCAGGTGTCTAACTCAAGTGGCGTTTGGTTACTGCCCGAAATATCAATAATTTTGCTGTTTATTGTATCAACCGAAAGCAAACCATCACTTATTGCAAATGGCTTGATTTTATTGTATTGATAATAGATTATTCCGAGCGGAATTTTAACAGGATAATTATTTTCTACATTGTACAAATATTTATTTGCAAGCGTAAGGTCGTAATGAAAATCCGCAGGATTTAAATACGAGGCATAAAGCCGATAAAACAGCGTTATCCAATCTTTTGAATTACATACCGCCACGCTATCGCCATTGTAACCATTCATACTTAATACGGCAGGTGAACGGTCAATTAACAGCCCTGTCGTTACTTTACTTGATGGAATAGTAAAAATACTGTCCATCTGACTTTGGTAGTTCGTTTGCGCAAACGTTCCCTCATAACAAACAAATGCGCACAAAATTAAAATTGTTATTTTTCTCATAATCATATTTATTTTAAAAATTAAAAATTAATGTATCTAAGTATATTATATTAATATTTTTTATTTCTTCAGGTAATAAAGAGATGCTATTGGCTGTAGATTTACCCGATAAAGAGTCTCCAGCCCAAATAGAGTATTGTATAACATTTTCTCTTTGAGTGCGTTTCAGGAATTTGACATGATAACATCCTTGTGAATCAGTAAAAAATTCTTCAGTAACAGGTCTGACTGTAGCATAGCCATTGCTCCGAAAATCACACCATACAATGACTTTCATATTTTGTGCAGGTTTGTGTGTATCCCCATAATACACATATCCTACGCCTACAGCATCGTAGTATGTGCGTGTATCGTAATCCTCAAAAGAGCAGGTATTTGTGATAAATGCAATAAATATTAAAATTGTAATCTTTCTCATAAAAACGTATTTTTAAGTGTTAATAAATGAATACTTTGTATATTGCCCGAGATATTTGAAACAAACAGAGCGGGGTCAATATAAAAAAGATTTGTACCTACCCGCACAGTATCTATCAATGACGCTACCGCGAGACAAGTATCTAACGTCAGCGGTGTTTGCCCCGCAACTGAAATATCAATAATTTTACTGTTTATAGTATCTACCGAAAGCAAACCGTCGCTTACTGCAAATGGTTTGATTTTATTATATTGATAATAGATTATACCGAGCGGAATTTTATTGGGATAATTCTTTTCCGCATTGTACAAATACTGGTTTGCAAGTGTAAGGTCGTAATGAAAATCCGCAGGATTTAAGTACGAGGCGTACAAACGATAGAAAACTGACAGCCATTCCTTTGTATTGCATACAGCAATACTGTCGCCATTGTATCCGTTCATACTTATTACGGCAGGGGAACGGTCAATTAACAGCCCTGTCGTTACTTTACTTGATGGAACAGTAAAAATACTGTCCATTTGACTTTGATAGTTCGTTTGTGCAAATATTCCTTTATAACAAGCAAGAACGCACAAAATTAAAATAGTTATTTTTTTCATATCTGATTTATATTTTAAAAATTAATAGTAAATAAAACTCGCTGTAAGAGTGTCAATTTTAATGACTGAATGTGCTTTCATTATTTCATCATCTGTGAAACTATAAAAACTGGAAGTACTACTCATATGGTATATATCGGGACTTCCAATGTAACCACATATTCCAATACAATATGCTATTGGACTTTCTTTATCAATTCTTTTGATAAATTTAACTTTATAAAAACCCAATGAATCGGCAATAAAATATTCACTAACGGGTTGTTTTGTAGCCCATCCGTTACCATTGAAACTCGAAGATACATCAATTTTTGCAAAAGGTATTGGTTTATTTGTATCTCTGTTATAAGCGTATCCTTCGCCTGTAACATCAAAGTAAATAGTTGCGTCGGATTCAAATATATCACAGGCATTAGTGATAAATGCAATAAATATTAATAATGTAATCTTTTTCATAAAAATGTATTTTTAAGTGTTAATAAATGAATACTTTGTATATTTCCTGCGATATTTGTAACAAACAGAGCAGGGTCTATATAAAAAAGATTTGTACCAACCCGTACTGTATCAATCAATGATGCAACAGCAAGGCAGGTATCTAACGTCAGCGGTGTTTGCCCCGCAACTGAAATATCAATAATTTTACTGTTTATAGTATCTACCGAAAGTAAACCGTCCTGCACGGCAAATGGTTTAATTTTATTATATTGATAATAGATTATACCGAGCAGAATTTTTTCTGGATAATTATTTTCTACACTGTACAAATATTTATTTGCAAGCGTAAGGTCGTAATGAAAATCCGCAGGATTTAAATACGAGGCATAGAGACGGTAAAATAGCGACAACCATTCCTTTGAGTTGCATACAGCGGTACTGTCGCCATTGTATCCGTTCATACTTATTACGGCAGGGGAACGGTCAATTAACAGCCCTGTCGTTACTTTTGTCGCAGGGATACTGAAAATACTGTCCATTTGCGCTTGATAGTTCTGCGCAACAGCAACTCCACTTATCATAAAAAATGATAAACATAATATTGGTTTAAGAATATTTTTACTCTTAAACACTACTTTTAGTAAATTTAATTTTGTAACCATAATGTATCTATTTTTAAAATTTTTATATTTGTTGATAAAACATCAGAAGTAAAAGGAAATATTGTAGATGTCAAACTACTGTCGTTACTCCAAGCATTAACAGTATATCCCACAACATTTTCTTTATCTATTTTTTTTATAAATTTTACACGAAAAAATCCTAAAGAATCTGCAAAGTAAGTTTCCGTAATGGGTTGTTTTGTTGCCCAACCGTGGCTGGCAAAAACCTGATGTACTCTTACTATAGCGATTGGTTCTGCTTTCATTGTATATATGTTATATACATATCCTTCCCCTACAGTATCGTAATAAATTTTTGCGTCGGATTCAAATATATCACAGGCATTAGTGATAAATGCAATAAATATTAATAATGCAATTTTTCTCATATCTTTAAAATTTTTGCGCAAAGGTAGTTTTTCAAAACAAATACCCAGTATTTATGTATAAACTGCCTTTTTTGCCGTCCTGCTTGTTGAAAGGCAGGGCGTAATCAACGGCGATTATAAAATTCTGATTGATTGCAATGCGGAAACCGCCGCCGGCTGCTGCGTGAAGTCCGTCAGATTTTGAAGTGTCAATATATCTTTGATATTCTGCCAATTTATCAGGCGTTCCACGAAACGTCATATCATAATTTCGAGTAACAATTCCGCCGTCGCAAAAAGCGTTCAATCCTAAATACACATTTTGCCGCCAGAGATGAAAGCGGGTAAATTTCCAGCGAAATTCTGCATTATAAAACGCCACGTCCAATCCCTGAATGCGGTCGCGCATTATTCCGCGCACAGTGCGATAGCCGCCAATCCCGTCGCGGTCATATTCTCTGCCGATATTACTGAAAACCGGCATTATATAATACGGCAAATAATTTCCTATACTTCCTTGATAGTTAAGACGATAAGCAAAAGTCAGTTGGTCGTTTATCAAGGGCAAATATTGCCGAAAAGCGAGCATATAACGCGAATATGAATGTGTTGTCCCCAAAAATTTTGGTGCAAGAGTGATATTTGCCTCAGCCCAAATTCCGCGTGAAGGTGCGGCTTCAAAATCGCGAGTGTCGTACATCAAACCTGCGCGTAAAGCACTTGTTAAGCCGCCATTCTTTTCATTTTGAGGAATAATTCCCCATTCAAGATATTTTTTATAAAGTGTTTGACCTGTAAAAATCTGGTCATCGGCTTTTCCTTTATTAATATTTGCCAAATTAATGGTGTCATAACTTAAAGAATTGAAATAATAACTCGCCTGCCAAAAAAGTTTATGTTCCCAAATATTACCGACAAAATCGGCTTTTGCAGAAAAAGCAAGCCGTTTCAAACGATTAAAAGCAGATAAATATTGTTTTTGGTCGTCCACTTCTTTTGGCTGATAAACCGACTGATAGCCATTAAAACCGTAAAAGTCCATCGCACGGTCGAACACTATGGTAGTTGCTAACGACATACGAATATTTGGAATCAAATGCCGCGTGTCGTAAGTCAGAAAATACTGCTGCGTACCTTTTGTATAAGCCGATGCCTCGATATACCACTGCTGACGCGGCTGCGGATAATGCGAGCCGTCGCCAAAATCATAAATATTGAGCAACGCACCGTACTGAAATCCTTTATCGGCATCGAACGACACCACCGGCAGCGGACCAAAGGAAATCCCTTTTTTAATAATATCTTCTTTTTTCTGTTTTTCAACAACAGCCGTGTCTGTTTGCGCTAACGCATTGACTACAAATAAAATTCCCGAAAATAAAAATAATAACTTTTTCATAAAAAATTTACTTTTTTAATTATTAATAATCTTTTTTTTGTTGCAAAAGTAGTAAAAAAAATTTGGTTAAAAATTAAAAAAGTATAAAAACTTCATTTACATATCATCACTTTCAAAAAAAAATGTAATATTGTTTTTTCTGTAATAAGTAAAAATTTTTTAAAAATAATATTTGTTATAGTATTTTCAATAATTTTTAACAATGAATATCTGTTAATAATTGTTTTCGATAATTTTTTCCATTTATTTTTTTAATAAATGACTATAAATCAATAAATTAATTTTTTATATTGGAAAACTTTTTTATTTTGTTGATAAAAAAAATATTTTTTTTTGGCAACAATTAATTTTTTTTTTATACATTTGCAGTCCTTTTTTGAAAATTAAATATAATACTCTAAAACAAAAATATCTATAATGGAACTTTTTAAGGGAAAAGAGGACAGAAAAATTTACTCGCAGGAAGAAGTTGAACGTGCCGCTTTCAATTTTTTTCAGGGCGACGAGTTGGCAAGCCGCGTTTGGACAACCAAATATGCGCTAAAAGATTCCGATGGCAATCTTTACGAACTTACGCCCAACGATATGCACCATCGTTTAGCCGGCGAAATTGCCAGAATCGAGCAAAAATATCCAAATCCGATGTCGGAAAGTGAGATTTTTGAATTGTTGCGCGATTTTAAATTTATCGTTCCGCAGGGCAGCCCTATGACCGGTATTGGAAACGATTATCAGATTGCGTCTTTGTCAAACTGTTTTGTGATTGGCTTTGACGACAATTCGGATTCCTACGGCGCGATTATTAAAATTGACGAGGAACAGGTGCAGTTGATGAAACGGCGCGGTGGCGTGGGGCACGACCTTTCGCATATTCGCCCAAAGGGTTCGCACGTGAAAAATTCCGCACTGACTTCCACAGGGCTTGTGCCGTTTATGGAACGTTATTCAAATTCCACGCGAGAGGTCGCTCAGGACGGGCGGCGTGGTGCGCTAATGCTTTCTGTTTCTATCAAACATCCTGATTCTGAAAGTTTTATAGATGCAAAAATGGATGACGGAAAAATTACGGGTGCAAATGTTTCTGTGAAAATTACCGACTCTTTTATGCAGGCGGCAACAAATAACACGCCATTTACGCAGTGCTATCCTGTTGATAAACCGAATATTGAGAAATATCCTATCAAAGAAATTGATGCAAATGCTTTGTGGAAAAAAATTATTCATAATGCGTGGAAATCTGCCGAGCCGGGCGTACTTTTTTGGGATACAATTTTGCGTGAATCCGTCCCCGATTGTTATGCCGATTTGGGCTTTCGCACTGTTTCTACCAATCCCTGCGGCGAAATTCCGCTTTGTCCATACGACAGTTGCCGACTTTTGGCAATAAATTTATATTCATACATAAAAAATCCATTTACAGAATTTGCCGAATTTGATTTTGACCTTTTCAAAAAGCACGTTGCCCTTGCTCAGCGCATTATGGACGATATTATTGATTTGGAAATGGAAAAAATTGAAAAAATTATTGCAAAAATTGAAGCCGACCCCGAAGACGACGAAATTAAAGAAACCGAATATAATCTTTGGGAAAAAATCCGCACAAAAACGCTAAAAGGCAGGCGTACAGGCGTTGGTACAACGGGCGAAGGCGATATGCTTGCCGCACTTGGCTTGCGCTACGGCACCGACGAGGCAACGGATTTTTCGGAAAATGTACATAAAATTCTGGCTTTGGCGGCTTATCGTTCGTCTGTGCAAATGGCAAAAGAACGCGGCGCATTTGAGATTTATGATGCCGAACGCGAAAAAGAAAATCCTTATATTAACCGTTTGAAAAATGCCGACCCCGAACTTTACAGCGAAATGACAAAGTACGGACGGCGAAATATTGCCTGCCTGACTATCGCCCCGACAGGTACTACGAGTATTATGACGCAAACCACGAGCGGAATTGAGCCGGTTTTTTTGCCCGTTTATACAAGAAGAAGAAAAGTAAATCCTAATGACAAAGACGTAAGAGTTGATTATGTTGATGAAAGCGGCGATTCTTTTGAGGAATATACGATTTTTCATCATAAATTTGTAACGTGGATGCTTGCAAATGGGTATGATGTTACAAAAAGTTATTCAAAAGAAGAACTTGAAGAATTAGTTGAAAAATCGCCGTACTACAAGGCAACGGCAAATGATGTTGACTGGCTGAAAAAAGTGCAAATGCAGGGACGTATTCAGAAATGGGTTGACCATTCCATTTCCGTAACAATTAATTTGCCAAATAATGTGAGCGAGGAACTCGTCGGGCAACTTTACGAAGAGGCGTGGCGTGTTGGCTGTAAAGGTGTTACGGTGTATCGTGAGGGCTCGCGTGCCGGTGTTTTGATAAAAAAAGAAGATATTGATGACAAATCTGCCGATAAAAAAGACCAGAATTGTTTTTGTATTGAAATAAAGCAACTTACACGACCAAAAGAACTTGAATGTGATGTTGTGCGTTTTCAAAATGCAAAAGATAAATGGATTGCATTTGTGGGTTTGTATGAGGGTCGTCCTTACGAGATTTTTACGGGAATTGCCGACGACGATGAAGGAATTTTGTTGCCAAAAACGGTAGAAAAAGGTAGAATTGTGAAAATTGTTGATGAAAACGGCAAACGTTACGATTTCCAATTTACAAATAAACGCGGTTTTAAAACTACTGTTGAGGGTTTGTCGTACAAATTTGACCCTGAATTTTGGAATTACGCAAAACTGATTTCAGGCGTTTTACGTTATGGAATGCCTATCGACCAGGTTGTAAAACTGATTGGCTCACTGCAATTTAATTCCGAAAGTATTAATACGTGGAAAGTTGGCGTTGAGCGCGCTTTGAAAAAATATATTCCTGACGGCACGGAAATTTCAGAACAGGCGTGCCCCGATTGCGGACAAAACACGCTTATTTATCGTGAGGGCTGCCTCGCCTGCCAAAGTTGCGGCTATTCGAGGTGCGGGTAGAGTAATTATTTACATTATAAAAAAAATGAAAACCGCCACGAAATCACTTCGTAGCGGTTTTTTAATTATGAAAATACAAACTAAATTACTTTAATTATTTTTTTGCAACAACGCGTACCATTTCAAGCATTTTGCATGAATAGCCCCATTCGTTGTCGTACCAGGCGATAAGTTTTACAAAATTGCCATCAAGTCCGATTCCTGCTTTTGCGTCGTAGATTGAGGTCAGAGCGCAACCGCGGAAATCCGTCGAAACAACATCATCTTCCGTATAACCGAGAATTCCTTTCAACTCGCCTTCGGAAGCGGCTTTCATTGCAGCATTAATTTCCTGCATTGTAGCGGCTTTTTCAAGCACAACCGTCATATCAACAACCGAAACATCGGAAGTCGGAACGCGCATCGACATTCCTGTAAGTTTTCCGTTAAGCGCGGGAAGCACTTTTCCAACGGCTTTTGCAGCACCTGTGGAAGACGGAATAATGTTTTCCAAAATTCCGCGTCCGCCGCGCCAATCCTTCATCGAAGGTCCGTCAACGGTTTTTTGCGTGGCTGTTGTAGCGTGAACTGTGGTCATTAAGCCCTTGACAATTCCAAAATTTTCGTGAACCACTTTTGCAAGCGGCGCAAGGCAGTTTGTCGTACAAGATGCGTTTGAAATAATCGGTTCGCCGGCGTATTTGTCGCTATTTACGCCAAAAACGTACATCGGCGTGTCGTCTTTGGACGGGGCGGACATAATAACTTTTTTCGCACCGGCTTTGATATGCGCCTCAGCGGTTTCTTTTGTCAGGAAAAAACCTGTGGATTCGATAATAATTTCCGCGCCAACTTCATTCCATTTTAAGTTTGCAGGGTCTTTTTCAGCCGTCAGGCGAATACGTTTGCCATTGACAATCATTGTGCTGCCTTCCACAGCCACCTCGCCTTTGAAAGCACCGTGAACCGAGTCGTATTTGAGCATATAAGCCAAATAGGCGGGGTCTAACAGGTCGTTTATTCCTACAACTTCGATATTGTCGAAATCGTAAACTGCCGCACGGAAAACCATACGTCCGATGCGTCCAAATCCATTAATACCTACTTTAATCATTTTTATTTTTGTATTTAAAATTATTATTTTTACTAAAATTTTTGAGGCGCAAAATTACAAAAAATATCATTAACCGACAAAGATTTTTTTTTATAATTTTTTTTTAAAAAATTAATAATACAGAAGAAAATCTTTTACTTTCAATTAACAAAATTTTTAAATTCATACATTTTTGTAATCTGTGAAAATGTTGTAATTTTGCGCTTTAATATTTTGAATATGTCGCAAATACGAAACATAACAAAAACTGAAATAGAAAATATTGTTGAAACGAGCAATCTTTATGAATATTCGAGAGATTTGATAATCAATTCTCGCAAACTTGTTTATCAGACCGCTAATTTTGCAATGGTAGAAACTTATTGGCGAATAGGCGAAAAAATTGTCGAGGAGCAAGGCGGAGAGGCTTATGCAAGGTATGGCGAAAATCTTTTGATGGAAGTTTCTGAACGCTTGCGTACAGAATTCGGAAAAGGTTTTACTTATGTAAATCTTACCAATATGCGTAAATTTTACCTGCAATTTCCAAATGTTTACGCACTGCGTAAAGAATTGAGTTGGACACATTACCGTTCGCTTATTCGAGTTGAAAATCCAAAAGCACGCGAAATTTATATGAATGAAACCGCTGATAATCAATGGAGTACTCGTTTTCTTGACCAACAAGTTGATAAACATTCTTGCGAACGACTGATTTCAACCCATAAAGAAACCGTAAACGAACTCAACATTGAGAACGAAAAACAATTAATGATTAATCAACAAGATTATCTTTTGCGAGACCCTGTTTTGTTAGATTTCTACAACTTACAAGAAAACCCGAAATACAGAGAAAGCGATATTGAACAAGCAATAATTGATAATTTGCAGAAATTTTTACTGGAACTTGGTAAAGGTTTTTCATTTGTGGCTCGACAACAACGCATTAACACAGAATTTTCGCATTATTACATAGATTTGGTTTTTTACAATTACATTCTGAAATGTTTTGTTCTCGTAGATTTGAAAATCGGGAAACTCACACACCAAGATATAGGACAATTGGATATGTATGTGAGAATGTACGACAAACTGAAACGTACCGAAGGAGATAATCCGACTATTGGAATCATTCTTTGCGAGGAAAAAGACAGAGCAGAAGTAAAATTTTCCGTTTTGAACGACAACGAACAACTTTTCGCGACAAAATATAAATTGTACATTCCAAGCGAAGAAGAATTGATAAGAGAGATAACACAAATTCGCTCTTTGATGAGTGGAAATTAGAAAAAGTGAAAAACAAAAAAACGACAGATAACGAGCAAGTTTCACGCAAGCGGTAATTTTCTCAAAAAAATCGTACATTTATAGACCAAACTTTCAAAAAACACAAACTTTGGTCTATAAAGTTAAGAAATATGAAGCGAATTGAACGAAAAGATTATATGAATACGCTTATTGGGTTGAGAGATAAAAACCTGATAAAAGTTCTCACAGGCGTTAGGCGTTGCGGAAAATCTACCGTAATGCAAATGTTTTGTGATTATTTGATTGCTAACAATGTAGGCGAAAATCAAATCGTTTTTATGAATTTTGAAACGCTTGAAAACCGTAAATGGTTAAGTGATTTTGAAGGCTTGTACTATCACATTATCAATCAATTGGATTTATCGAAACCTTGTTATGTTTTTCTTGACGAAGTGCAACAAATCAAAGAATTTGAGCGTTTGGTTGACGGACTTTATGTAAAACCAAACATTGATGTATATGTTACCGGCTCAAACGCTTATTTGCTTTCGAGCGAACTTGGCACTTTGCTAACTGGGCGCTATATTTCTATTCATATTTTGCCTTTTTCATTCAAAGAATATCTTTTGACGCAAACAGATATTTCTCGTACAGACCTATTATTTGCCAAATATTTAGATACAGGCGGAATGCCGGGAATTTTTGATTTACCCGAAAAATCAATTAAAGGTTACATTCAAGATGTGATAAAAAATATTATTCAGAAAGATGTGTTGGTGCGCAACAAATGGCGAAACGAAGAACATTTTTACAAAACAACGGCGTTTCTTTTTGATAGCATCGGTTCAATTATTTCCCCCAAAAAAATAACCAATACGCTGAAAACGAACAATAAACTTGCTATTTCGCATAATACGGTCGAAAATTATATCAACGCTTTGGTAGAAGCATTTATGTTTTATGAAGTAAAACGTTTTGACTTGCGTGGAAAAGGGCTTTTAATGACACAAGAAAAGTATTACACCGTTGATTTGGGGTTGAAAAAATATTTTCTTAGTGATAAAATCAATCTTGATTTAGGACATAATTTGGAAAATGTTGTTTTTTTAGAATTATTAAGGCGTGGAAATCAGATAAATATTGGCAAAACTGACAATACAGAAATTGATTTTGTTGTGCGGAAACCCAACAGTGAACAAGAATATATACAAGTGGCTTGGACAACAAAAGAACAAAGCACTTTTGAGCGAGAAATTCGACCCTTTGAATTGATAAAAGATTTCAATCGTCGAATTTTACTTACTACCGATGTAGAACCGGCAACAACTTACAAAGGAATACAAAAAATAAATGTAATTGACTGGCTATTAGAAAAATAAAGAGAAATTACGAAGAAAAACACTGCCGCTAACGAGCAGTTTCACACAAGCGGTAATTTTCTCAAATAGAGTGATTTAACAGGTAATTTAATTTATTAATAATAAAAATTTTGATTTTAAATAATTTGAAATATAAATTCGTTATAATTTTTGCATTAATATTTTCTTTTCAAAATATTGATGCTCAAATATTTACGTCTTCGGACAGTGTTATTGTTTTGCCGATTTCGACCGACAGTATAATTACTGTAAAAGATTCGTCATTTTTGACGGTACAAAAAGTTCAAACGCAAATAATTGATACTGTGCGCTTTAAAGGCGTTGATGCAAATAAAGTTGTGTGGTTTGGGGCGATTTTGCCGGGAATGGGACAAATTCTTAATCAAAAATACTGGAAACTGCCGATTGTTTATGGCGGCTTTTTGGTTTGCGCTTATGCGATTACGTGGAACGGAACGCAATATAATTCCTACAAAAACGCTTACCGCGATATTACGGACGAGAATCCAAACACAAAAAGTTATATGGATTTGTTGCCAAAAGGCGCAAATATAGATAATTATGGCGGTGAAGCCGGTCTTACCCCGAAATTGAAATCGTTGCAGGATTCTTACCGCCGTTATCGCGATTTAAGTGTCTTAATTTCAGTGCTTTACTACGGACTAACCGTGCTTGATGCCTACGTTGATGCGCAACTTTTCAATTTTGATATTACGCCCGATTTGTCGATGTCGGTAAGCCCGACGGTGATTAACACCGCAAAAATTCAATCGCCAAAAAACAGTAACGCCTTTGGGCTTCAATTAAGTTTAAATTTCTAAAAAAAACATAAATATCAGTTATTTTTTTCAATTAAATTGTAAAAAATAATAGTTTTTTTTACCTTTGCCAAACTAAATCGTTTTTTATTTCGGTAATAAAATTTTTCACAATGGCATTTTATCATTGTGGAATTTATTTTATATTTATTTATATTTAAAAAATAAAAAAATAATGAATATTTCTAAAATAATTATCTGCATATTATTTATATTTAATATATTTATAATCAATAATTTATCTGCACAAAAAAGACCGCCGTACATTTCAGTCGATGCAGTCGGTAACAATGTCTCTATGACTTTTGACGAAAATTTGGAAAAATGGATGCGCGAAAAAGCGAAATACGAAACCAACTGTAAGCACAGCGAAGACCCAAATGTCGTATCCGATACCATTTACAAACAGCGGTTGGCAAGTTTGCCGTGGATTATGGAAATGCCTTATAATTCGATAGTTAGAAGTTGTATTGACCGTTATACAATCAATATGAGGCGTACTGTCGAACGTATGCTTGGCGACAGTAAATATTATTTTCCAATTTTTGAAGAAATTTTGGAAAAGAAAGGTATGCCGCTGGAACTCAAATATTTACCTGTGATTGAATCGGCTTTTATTACAACGGCTGTTTCGTCTGCAGGTGCGGCTGGTCTGTGGCAATTTATGCCTTCAACGGGGCGTGCTTATGGCTTGGAAATCAACAGTTTAGTTGATGAGCGGCTCGACCCGATAAAATCTACTTACGCAGCCGCCAATTATTTATCCGATTTATATAAAATTTATGGCGACTGGCATTTGGCGATTGCAGCATATAATTGCGGCGTAGGGAATGTTAGCAAGGCGATTTCGCGTTCGGGCGGAAAAACCGATTATTGGGCAATGTATCCGTATTTGCCAGCCGAAACGCGCGGTTATGTGCCGATTTTTATTGCCGCAAATTATGTTTTTGAATTTTCTGCCGCTCATAATCTTTGTGCGCTTGTTCCAAACTTGCCGGCACTTACCGACACGCTTGATATTACAGAACGTATTCATTTTCAGCAAATTAGTTCGGTTATAAATATTCCATACGAACAACTAAAAGCACTAAATCCGCAATATCGACAGGATATTATTCCCGGTTCTCAAATAAAATCATATCCTTTGCGCCTGCCATTAAACTATATTAAAGCATTTTTAACACAAAAAGATTCGGTTATTGCCTATCGGGCGGAAGAATTTAGTCGCCGCGAAGAAGTTGAAGCCGAACAACGCGCTCAATCAGACAATTACAGAGGTTCTGTGCGCTATCACATTGTTAAAAAAGGTCAAACTCTCTCAAATATTGCGGCAAAATACGGCATTTCTGTAAGCAGTTTAAAAAAAATGAATCACATAAAAGGTTCAAAAGTGAGTGTCGGGCAAAAATTGAAAATAAGGAAATAATTTTATTTTTTATAATTAAAAGTTGTATTTTTGCAGTTGAAAAAGATTTTTAATGAGACAAATCGAGTTTTTGTCATATTTAGATACGGCTGAAAATAATCGCATTCGTGTCAGGTTACTTACTGAAAATGGTAATTTGACCGATATAATGTATCAATATGAAACTTTGTTGAATGAAAATTGGGTGGCTATTGTTCGTTACGATTGCGCTCACGGGTTTTTTCACAGAGATATTATGTTGCCCAATGGCGATAAGGAAAAACAGGTTATTGAAGTCGGAACGATGAAAAATGCTTCTCAATATGCAGAACAGGATTTAAAAGACCGTTGGGAATGGTATCTCGAAAAATATGTTAAAAAATTGAAAAATAAATAGTTATGACACACAAGGAAACAGTAGAACGAAACATAGGACTGACTTTCGATTTCGTCAATTATTTGATAGACAATAAATCAGAAATGGAAAAATTGCCTGATAATTTTAATTTGAAATTTATTGAAAAAGATTTCCCAATGCATCAACCTTTGAAAAAAGAAAGCAAGCAAATGGCAGAACGATATGTGCGTGTCAAAAATTCTTTTGCTATGGCATAAAAAATTCTGGCTTATAATAATATGTCCGCCTCTTATCTAAATATTCCTGTAAATCAAATAGTTGCGCTTATAAATTGGACTTACTTTTATAAGGCGTGGAATCTGACCGGCAAATTCAGCCCTGAGAAAGAAGAGGCAAAACTTCGCATTAAAGCAGATGCAAACAATTTATTGGAAAAAATTGTTAATGATAATTTATTGAAAATCAATGCTTTTGTTGGAATTTTTCCCACATGCGCCGATGGCGAAAATATTTTTATTTTTACGGAAAAAGAAAATTTGAAATTGCCTGTGCTGCGGCAGCAAAACCCGTCAGAAGATGGTTTCTGTTATTGTCTCAGTGATTTTTTAAAGGAAAAAGATGATGAAATCGGCGTTTTTGCAGTTTCTGTGCAGGGTGCCGAACAGTTGGCAGAAAATTTTGAAAATTCGGACGACGGTTTTAACGCAATTCTAACTAAAACATTGGCGGACAGATTAGTAGAGGCGGCGGCAGAATGGCTGCATTTTAAGGTTCGCACCGAAATTTGGAAATATTACGAAAACGAAATTTTTGACCCGCAGCGTTTGTTGAAAAACGATTTTCAAGGTATTCGTCCGGCGGTTGGCTACCCGTCCCTGCCCGACCAGTCGATTATTTTTGATTTGGATAAAATAATAAATTTCAATAAGTTAGGCGTGCAACTTACCGAAAACGGCGCAATGTCGCCAAATTCGTCGGTTTGCGGACTTTATTTTTCGCACCGGAAGTCCAAATATTTTATGGTTGGGAAAATTGACGAAACGCAACTTGCCGATTATGCCGCTCGGCGCGGAAAAACCGTTGAGCAAATGCGTAAGTGGCTCATTGCCAACCTTTAACGCTT